>OBXC01000003.1_pt1 | contig 292662 bp, 244 predicted proteins | sample 1538111 | NCBI WGS metagenome assembly OBXC01 (sample SAMEA2580137, study PRJEB22360) | human gut metagenome | biome: human gut; feature: human-associated habitat; material: faeces | place: Denmark | collected 2008/2010
AAAGAAATTTTCGAGAATCGTATGTGTTTCACTGTTTAGTTATCAAGGTTTGTTGTGTCTGCCTCTCGGACAGCTCATTTATTTTATCTTATTCTCAACTGCTTGTCAAGAACTTTTTTTAATTTTTTTGAAGCATTTAGTCTTCAGAAAAATTAAAGCGGAGAAGGAGGGATTTGAACCCTCGCGCCGCGTTAACGACCTACTCCCTTTCCAGGGGAGCCCCTTCGGCCAGCTTGGGTACTTCTCCAAATTGCCCTACTTACTAAGTAGTTTCGATATTTATCTCTGCCGTTCTCAGCGACAGGTGATATTATATCTCGTATCTTTTATGTTGTCAAGTACTTTTTTAACTTTTTTTAAAAAGTTTTTATTCTGTATTTGACAAACGGAGAGAGTGGGATTCGAACCCACGCGCCCTTGCGGACAAACGGTTTTCAAGACCGCCTCGTTATGACCACTTCGATATCTCTCCATATAATGTTTTTCAACATTTTTTGTGCTGTTTTGTCAGCGCATGTTGTATTCTATCATCAAATATCTCCCCTGTCAATAACAAATTTGATATTTTTTTCAAAAAATTGGACATATAGCTTCAATTTCTGCTATATGTCCATATTTACCGGGATTTTCACCCTGTTCTGCTCTCTATTCTACTCTCTGTTTTCCTTCAAAAATGCCTCCGCAACCACCAGATCTTCCGGTGTTGTGATCTTGATATTGCGATAAGAACCTTCTGAAAAGCGGATCTTCACCCCGGTCTCATGTTCTGCAACCATGGCATCATCTGTAATTCCGGTCATTTCCTTCTGCCGAATGCTGGTATATGCGCCATAGATCAGCGGGTACTGAAAGATCTGCGGAGTCTGGACGATCCATACACTGCTGCGATCCGGAGTTTCACTGACATTCCCATCCTCATCTGCGATCTTAACTGTATCCTTGGAAGGCATGCCTGTAACACTGGCACCTGTCTGTGCTGCTGCCATAAGTCCTCTTTCAATGATCCCATGATCAATAAATGGTCTGGCACCGTCATGGATCAGCACATACTCTGTGTCTTTACACGCACGAAGTCCTTCATAAACAGAATCGTACCGTTCTTTTCCGCCGGATACTACAGCAGAAACCTTTGTAAAACCATATTTTTCCACGATTTCTTCTTTGCACCAGAAAACATACTCCTCCCCTGTTACCAGGATCACATCCCTGATCAGCGGACTTTCCTGAAAACAGCGCAGAGAATAACAGAGCACCGGCATCCCGTCAAGCTCCATAAACTGCTTCTGTATTTTGCTGTGCATTCTCTTTCCCTGGCCTGCTGCCAGGACAATAGCTGTATTTCTGCACTCTCCCATGATCAATTACCCCAGATTCTTTTATCTTTCGCCAAGCTTCAGGTTCGGAACCGCATTCAGATCCCAGCTGTGGCGTGTTCCCCTGATATATTCATAGTAAGCTGCCACACCGATCATCGCTGCGTTATCCGTACAGAAGATCGGTGACGGACGGTAAAATTTGTATCCACGTTCTGTACATGCTTTTTCCATAGCCGTGCGAAGTGCTCCGTTGGAAGCAACACCTCCTGCAATGGCAACCTTTTTCATGTCAAAATCAGCTGCTGCCTGCATGGTATGCTCTACCAGTACGTCAACAACCGCCTTCTGGAAGGATGCCGCGATATCTGCACGGTTTACTTCCTCACCTTTCATTTTTGCCCCGTTTAAATAATTAAGAACTGCGGACTTCACGCCGCTGAAGCTGAAATCATATGGATTTTCGCCGATTTTTGCACGTGGAAACTCGATAGCGTCCGGATTTCCTTCCTTTGCCAGCTTATCGATCTTCGGTCCTCCCGGATATCCCAGCCCAATGGCACGTGCAACCTTATCAAATGCCTCACCTGCCGCATCGTCTCTGGTTCGGCCCAGGATCTCAAACTGGCCGTAGTCCTTCACAATAACAAGATGGGTGTGTCCACCGGATACAATGGCACAGAGAAACGGCGGTTCCAGATCCGGATGCTCAATATAATTGGCAGAAACATGTCCTTCTATATGATGCACGCCTACCAGTGGCAGGTTTCTTGCATAGGCAATAGCCTTGGCTTCTGCCACACCTACAAGAAGTGCACCGACAAGCCCCGGTCCATAGGTTACACCGATAGCATCAATATCATCCAGAGTGACATTTGCCTCGTCCAGCGCTTCCTGGATGACCTGGTTGATCCTTTCTATATGATTTCTGGAGGCGATCTCCGGTACAACACCTCCGTACAGTTTATGGATCTCGATCTGTGAGGAAATCACGTTTGATAAGACAGTCCTTCCATTTTTTACAACGGAAGCTGCCGTTTCATCACAGGAGCTCTCAATACCAAGAATTAATGTATCTTTCATTTTTTCAGTCCTCTTCAAAATTCAGTTCCACACTCTTCCCGTCTTTTCCCGGCCATGCCTTCGGAAAGATCTCACGTACTGTATCCATGTAATCATCCGGACGTACCAGAGAAGGGCTGTAATGGGTCAGCCACATTTCCCCCACTTCCGCATCACGGGCAAGAGTGGCCGCTTCACGAAACGTCATGTGTTTGTAGCCTTTTGCCTTTTCGATCTTGTCATCTTCACCGTACATTCCCTCACAGATAAAAAGATCGGAACCTTTTGCATTACGTAAAATAGACTCTGTCGGTCTGGTATCTGTGGTATAGGTAAGCTTGATCCCTTTTCTTGGCGGACCAAGCACCATATCCGGTGTGTAGATCCTTCCTTCATCCTCCACAGTCTGTCCCTTCTGCAGCGGATTCCAGAATTTCAGCGGGATCTCATGTGCACTGGCACTGTCAGGAGAAAATTTTCCCTGGCGCAGGATCTCAAGGGTATATCCATAGCAGGTAACATTATGGTTCACCCGAAATGCAGTGATCCGGTAACCGTTCAGTTCCAGAACCTCCTCCGGTTTCGTGATCTCGATAAATTTAATTTCAAAGGGCAGCTCCGGTGCGATCACACGAAGTGCGCTTACCACACGTTCCAGTCCTCTTGGGCCTACCAGAGTCAGCGGTTCTGTGCGGTCTGCATTTCCCATAGTCAAAAGGAGTCCCGGAAGTCCGCTGATATGATCCCCATGATAATGGGTAAAACAGATCACATCAATAGGCTTGAAGCTCCAACCCTTTTCTTTAATGGCCACCTGAGTACCTTCCCCGCAATCGATCATCAGACTGCTGCCGTTATAACGGGTCATCAGTGCGGTGAGCCATCTGCGTGGCAGCGGCATCATTCCTCCGCAGCCAAGTAAACAAACATCTAACATATTTTTCCTCTTTTCCTGTTCTGTGGCAAAGTTTAGCATACTTATCCCGTACAGACAAGTACCTCTCCCGGGTAAGCCTATTCAGAAACTGCGGTGCGTGTCATAAGAACAGCATCCTCTGTGGGATCTGTATAGTATCCCTTTCGCAGGCCATCCCGCACAAAGCCCTGACGTTCATAAAGCCGGATCGCAGTCTCATTTCCTGCCCGGACCTCCAGATGAATCATGGTGATCCCACGCTCTTCTGCCAGACGGATCATACTTTCCATAAGGAAATTTCCGATTCCCTCTCTCTGACGATCTCTGCGGACAGCCACATTGGTCACATCCCCCTCATCCAGCACCGTAAGAAGACCACAATATCCCAGGATCCGGCCCTTTTCTTCCACAACAAGAAACATCCCATTCTCTTTCATAAGAAATGTCAGAAATCCCTCTTTTGTCCAGGGGACTGAAAAAAGTTCCTCTTCGATCTCCATAACCTGATCCAGATCATCCACAAGCATTTCTCTTAAGATCATGCGTTTTCCCCTTCTGATCCTTTTTTCAGTTTCTGGGCACGCTCCCGCTCAGCCTGTGAAACACGGAGATAATCCGGTTTGTGCTCAGCCGCTGTCTCGGTTCTGCCTTCTTTATAATAAAGGACACCAAGTGCACCTACAGCACCTGCTCTCTGTCTGGAAAGATGGGCCGGTGCAAAAGAAAACGGTACAGTAAGCTTATCTGCGATGATATCTTTAAATACCGGGACTCCGTCTCCGAGGAATGTTACGGCTTCTCCCATCTCATTCAGCATGGAAAGAAGCTCCTCAATTCCCACTGCCATCTGATCCTTTACCGTCATGAGCCTGTGATCCTCGTAACGATAGATTCCCGTATAAACCTGCTTTCTTCTGGCATCCATGATCGGACAGATCAGTCCGTTTACATCATAGAGATTATAGGCCAGTGCCTCCACAGTCGGAATCCCGACCAGTGGTTTGTCAAGGGCAAGTCCAAGTCCCTTGGCTGTGGCAGAGCCAATACGGAGTCCGGTAAAAGAGCCCGGTCCCTTGGCTACCGCAATAGCGTCAATCGTCTTCAGATCCAGCTCTGTCATCTTCACGATCTCATCCAGCATGGGAAGAAGAGTCTGGGAATGTGTTTTCTTATAATTAACTGTATATTCCGCTACCAGTGTATCGTCCTCCACAACGGCTACGGATGCCACGATTCCGGAACTGTCCAGTGCCAAAACTCTCATTCTGTCTTTTCTCCTCTCTCCTCAATGGTGATCTTTCTGTATTCAAAGCCCTTCTCAAGATCTTTTTCAATGGTAACTTCAATCCTTTTTTCCGGCAGGATCTCCTCAATGAGTTCCGCCCATTCGATCAGACAGATTCCCTGCCCGAAAAAATAATCATCGTATCCGATCTCTTCCATTTCTTCCAGATCCCCGATACGATATACATCAAAATGATAAAATGGCAGACGTCCGTCTTCATATTCCTGGATAATGGTAAACGTAGGGCTGTTTACAGGTTCTGTAATTCCAAGACCTGCTGCCACTCCCTGTGTGAACACGGTTTTTCCAACTCCCAGATCGCCTGTCAGTGTGTAGATCTGTCCCGGCTTCGCATTCATTCCGATCGTCCTTCCGACCTCGAATGTTTCCTCAGGATCATGCGTTTCTATGACCATATTTTCCACCTTTTTCTTGCACAATTATTCTTTGCATATTATAATAGAGCGAACAGCGAAATACAATACTTTTTGAAAAGGAGTGCGAAAACTATGGCAAATCCTATCGTTACCATCACAATGGATAATGGCGATGTAATGAAAGCGGAATTATATCCGGAAGTTGCCCCGAACACAGTAAATAACTTCATCAGCCTTGTAAAAAAAGGCTTTTATGACGGCCTGATCTTCCACCGTGTCATCAACGGCTTTATGATCCAGGGCGGATGCCCGGACGGAACCGGTATGGGTGGCCCGGGATACAGCATCAAGGGTGAGTTCTCCCAGAACCGTTTCAAAAACGACCTGAAGCATACACCAGGTGTTCTCTCCATGGCAAGAGCCATGAATCCGAACTCTGCCGGAAGCCAGTTCTTTATCATGCACAAGGCTGCTCCGCATCTTGACGGAAGCTATGCTGCATTCGGTCAGATCATTGAGGGCATGGATGTTGTAAATGCTATCGCAGAGACAGACACGGACTACAGTGACCGTCCTCTTGACGAGCAGAAGATCAGCTCCATGACTGTTGATACCTTTGGTGTGGATTATCCGGAACCGGAGAAATGCTAACAGGAATAATTTTCTGAAATAAAAAAGCCCCGCGAAGAGCAGACTGTAACACAGATCATCTGCCCTCTTCCCGGGGTATTTTTATACTGACATTCTCTTTTCTTTTACTTTTCGAAGGTCTTCACTTCTCCGTTTACTTTCGCAAAATACAGTTCTGCATCCTTCTCAAGTCCGGCTCTTCCGTTTGTTCCTTCTGTGATCGCCTTCTTCACCTCTTCGACCTGATCATCCGGCACAAGAAGCTTCAGGACAACCTTGTCGGTATATTCGGAATCCAGGATCGGCAAACTTCTTTCTCCTGCGATATACTGGATCTTTCCGATCCCTGTATAATCCGTCGTCACCTGAAGAGAGATTCCATGATGCTTCTCAATGACGGTACTTGCCGCCAGTCCAGCCTGGACTGCACCGGAATATGCCCGCACAAGCCCTCCTGTCCCAAGAAGGACACCTCCAAAATATCTGGTCACCACAATGGCCGCATTATAGATCCCGGCTCCCAGAAGCACATCCAGCATAGGCCTTCCGGCTGTTCCGGATGGTTCTCCGTCATCACTGCAGCGGGTGGCTTCCCGGTTCATCCCTACGGAATATACATAGCAGTTATGACGTGCATCCCAGTATTTTTTTTTCATTTCTTCGATAAAGGCAAGGGCCTCTTCTTCTGTTTCCACAGGACGGACGGTTGCGATGAAACGGGATTTTTTTTCCACAAGTTCGCCTTCGCCGCCTTCGTATATGGTTTTATAATGTTCCAGCATGGTTTACGCCTCCGTTATCTATATCCAACCCTCTGTTTCAGGCAGAGTTTTCTTTATTGTATAATAATTATCTTCATTGCACAATGTATAAGATATCATGAATTGTGAAATTTTTTTTAAGGCTTTATTTGGCATCTCATATTTGTTATAATGAAACGGATTATAAAGGAGGAATATTATGAACTACGGAAAAAGATCCACTTCCAAGAAGCGGAATGCTCTGATCTCCCGTACTTCCATGCTGGAAAAAAGAGCACATGTTTCGTTTATCCGGGTTTTATTTACAGCTCTGATCGCAGTCTGCGTCATGGTTGTCTGCCTTGGTATCGGCTCCTTCCGGGGCGTGATCGCCGGAGCACCTGACGTCAACGATGTGGATATTTCACCTCTCGGATATGCAACCTTCCTGTATGATGACCAGGGAACACAGATCCGACAGCTTTCAGCCCCTACATCCAACCGTCTTCCGGTCTCCCTGGACCAGATCCCGGTCAGTCTGCAGCATGCAGTGGTAGCCATTGAGGATGAGCGTTTTTATGAACATAACGGTATTGATGTCCGCGGTATCGCACGTGCCGGAATGAAGGCGATCACCACCGGTAACTTTTCCGAGGGTGCCAGTACCATCACACAGCAGCTTCTGAAGAATAATGTTTTCACTGACTGGACCAACGAATCCACACAGCTGGAACGTTTCACACGTAAGTTCCAGGAGCAGTACCTTGCTGTACAGATTGAAAAAAAATATGACAAAAATGTAATTCTTGAGAATTACCTGAATACCATTAACCTGGGTGCAGGTTCCTACGGTGTACAGGCCGCTTCCAAAAAATACTTTAACAAAGACGTATGGGATCTGAATCTTTCTGAATGTGCCACCCTTGCCGGCATCACACAGAACCCTACCAAATTCAATCCGATCACCAATCCAAAAGCAAACTCCAAGAGACGTAAGGAAGTCCTGGATCACATGCTGGATCAGAATTACATCTCACAGGATGAATATAATGCAGCACTGAATGATGACGTTTATTCCCGTATCCAGGCCGCACAGCTTGAGAACACCGAAGAAGAAAGTACTGTTTACACGTATTTCGAAGATGAGGTTACCAATCAGGTCATCAGCGACCTGATGAACATTAAAGGATATACCAAGACACAGGCTACCAATCTTCTTTACAGCGGTGGTCTGAAGATCATGACAACCCTGGATTCCAACATGCAGCAGATCCTTGATGAGGAATATGCAAACCCTGATAACTATCCGGCCAATGTTCAGTATGAACTGGATTATGCACTGACTGTACAAAGCCCGGATGGAAAACAGACAAACTACAGCAAAGAAATGCTGCAGCTGTATTTCCGTGATCAGGATCCGGAATTTGATCTTCTCTTTGATTCTCCTGAAGAAGGTCAGCAGTATGTGGATCAATACAAGGCTAACATCCTGGCAGACGGAAGCACCGTAGTATCTGAGCGTGTAAACTTTGCGCCACAGCCACAGTCTTCCATGACTGTCATTGACCAGCATACCGGTTACGTAAAAGCCCTGATCGGAGGCCGTGGTGAAAAAACAGCCAGCCTGACTCTGAACCGTGCCACTGATACGACCAGACAGCCTGGTTCTACCTTTAAGATCGTTTCCACCTATGCACCGGCGCTGAACGAAAAAGGCGATACCCTTGCTACAACCTTTATGGATGAGCCTTACGAATACCCGGACGGATCTCCTGTCAACAACGCCTCAAGAAGCTACGGCGGCGAGACCACCATCCGCAAAGCGATCCAGAATTCTATCAACGTTGTAGCTGTTAAATGCCTGGAGCAGGTTACCCCGGCTCTCGGCCTTAAATATCTGGATGATTTCGGTTTCACCACACTAGCTCACGGAACTGAGGCAGATAAAGATGCCAACGGAAATATCTGGAGTGACGCCAACCTGGCTACTGCTCTTGGCGGTATCACCAAAGGTGTCAAGAACGTGGAACTTTGTGCTGCATATGCAGCCATTGCTAATGGCGGGAACTATATCAAACCGATCTATTATACACAGATCCTTGATCATGACGGAAATGTTCTGATCGAGAACTCCTCCGTTTCCAGATCTGTGATCAAAGACAGTACCGCTTATCTTCTTACAAGCGCCATGGAAGACGTTGTAAAAAAAGGTACCGGTACCGCCTGCCAGCTGGACAATATGACTGTAGCCGGAAAAACAGGTACTACAGAGGACTACAATGACCTGTGGTTCGTAGGCTACACACCGTACTACACCTGTGCAGTATGGTCCGGCTATGACAACAACGAAAAAATTCCGGAAGATGCCCGTAACTTCCACAAAAATCTCTGGAAAAAGGTTATGACCCGTATCCACGAGGGCCTGGAGGACAGAGATTTCGATATGCCTTCCAGTGTGGAAAAAGCCAGTGTCTGCGCAGAAACCGGTCTTCTTCCCAGATCCGGATGCCCGACTATCACAGAGTATTTTGATATCTCCAGTCTTCCCACCGAATACTGTGATCAGCATTTCTACGGCAGCAGCGATTACGATGAAGAGGACTATTATTATAACGAAGATACGGACGCCGATACCGATGCAGCAGCTGAAGCGATTCCAAGCGCAGCTCCGGACAGTACTGACAGCACCGACACTGACAATACTGACAATTCCGATGACGGTTCCGATAATACCGGTGATGATACTGACAATTCCGGAACAGACGACAACACCGGTGGTGATGACGGCAGCTATGATAACAGCAATGATACCGGTGGCGATGACACCGGCGAAGATCCGGTAGAATATTATGAATGATCTCCATTATAGGTATCTTTCATAAACAACATATAAAAAAAGTGGTTTCCTGAAATATGGAAACCACTTTTTTTACTTTTAATAACTTCTTACTGTCTCGCAGTTTATCAGTTCAGGCAAGTCCCACCCACCGCTTATTACTTTTCGCAATTGAAGCAGGGTACTTCCCTGGTTCGGTTAAAGTACCATCTTGGCTGCACCGTAGATTCCTGCATCATTGCCAAGTGTCGCGATCACGATAGGAGTATCCTTGCAGGATTCAAAAGCATACTCTCTGTAATATTTCCGGATACAGTCAATAAGCGGCTGTCCGGCCTTGGAAACTCCTCCGCCGATAACAATGGTCTCCGGATCTGTCACACAGCAAATAATGGCAAGAGCACCACCCAGCTGCTCTCCGACCTTTTCCATGGTTGCTACAGCTACCGGATCATTCTCCTTAAATGCGTCCAGAACTGCTTTTGCTGAAATCTCTTCGGCATCTCTGAGAACACTGTTCTCACCGGAAGCTGCAAGCTCTTTTTTTGCCATGCGGACAATTCCGGTCGCAGAAGCATACTGTTCCAGACAGCCCCTGTTTCCGCAGTTGCAGGATTCTGTTTCATGATGATCCACATTGGCATGTCCGATCTCACCGCCAGCTCCGTGATGTCCGGTCACGATCTTTCCATCAACAATGATACCACCGCCTACACCTGTTCCAAGTGTGACCATGATCACATCGGAGGAGCCTGCTGCAGCACCCTTCCATGCCTCTCCCAATGCCGCTACATTGGCGTCATTTCCAGCTTCCGCATGAAGACCTGTAAGTTCTTCCATCTCTCCCACAACGTTCTTATATCCCCAGAAGAGATTTACTGCACGTGATACTTCGCCTTTGGAGTTTACCGGTCCCGGAACACCGATCCCGACGCCTTCCACTTCCTCTTTGGAGATACCCTTTTCTTCCATCTTGGCATTTACTGCTGCTGCCACATCAGGAAGGATCTGATCTCCATTGTTTTCTTTACGGGTTGGAATCTCCCATTTCTCAACAAGAGTACCATCCGTACGGAAAAGTCCGCATTTTACAGTTGTTCCACCTACATCGATTCCAAAACAATATGTTCCCATTTCTTACCCTCTCTTATTCTTCGTCATCCGGATTTTCTCTTTTTTTCGCAAGATTTGCCTGTACACGCTTGTACAGAGCCTCTGCCGCATTGTATCCCATCTTCTTCTGTCTGTGATTGACAGCCGCTGCCTCAACGATGATCGCCAGGTTACGGCCCGGACGGATCGGAAGAGAATGGCATACTACCTTATTTCCAAGGTACTCTGTATACTCCTCATGCAGTCCAAGACGATCGTATTCCTTGTCTCTGTCCCACTCCTCAAGCTTGATCACGAGATCGATAGACTGGGTATCCTTAACGCTCTCAACACCGAACAGTGTTTTTACATCGATGATACCGATACCACGAAGTTCGATAAAGTGACGTGTGATATCCGGCGCAGATCCCACCAGTGTTACGTCACTGACCTTACGGATCTCAACAACATCATCACTGACAAGACGATGACCTCTCTTGATCAGCTCCAGGGCTGCCTCACTCTTACCGATACCGCTCTCACCTGTGATCAGGATTCCCTCGCCGTAAACATCAACCAGCACACCATGAATAGAAATACATGGTGCAAGCTGCACGCCCAGCCAACGGATGATCTCTGCCATAAAACTGGAAGTTGTTCTTTCTGTCACGAATGTCGGAACATTATATTTAACAGCCAGATCGATCATGTCCTGAGACGGACGAGTCATGGTACTGAAAATAACACATGGGATCTTGCTGGAAATGAAACGTTCATATTTAAAACGTCTCTCCTCCTCATTAAGCTGCATCAGATACGTATACTCTACATATCCGATGATCTGAACTCGTTCATTGGCAAAATGCTCCAGATATCCGGTAAGCTGAAGCGCAGGTCTGTTGATCTCCGCAGTCTTGATCACGATGCCTGACAGGTCGATCTCCGGAGTCAGATTATTAAGCTCCAGTTCCTGTACCATCTTTGTCAACTGTACACCCTTCATACTTTTGTCTCCTTTTCGCTGAAAGTTTGCATTCTCACTGCCGTTTTACCGAGGCGTGAGACACCTTATTTTTAATTATACACAATCACTGCTGAAACTGCAATGCAGCATCAGGATTTATGAAAAAATTCATAGACCTGACGGGCGCTTCTGGCATTCATGCTCTCTGTCTGTGCCAGTTCTTTCTCCGATGCATCCCGGATATTTTCCACAGATTTAAATTTACGCAGAAGGGCTTTCCTCCTGGTATCACCGATCCCCGGGATATCATCCAGGATAGAATGGACCTGTTCCCTGCTCCTGAGGGAACGATGGTATTCAATGGCAAACCGATGGGCTTCATCCTGGATCCTGGTGATCAGACGGAAGCCTTCGCCGGATGTGTCAATAGGAATCTCCACATTGTTGAAATACAGGCCTCTCGTCCGATGATGATCATCCTTGACCATACCGCAGACCGGGATGCTTATCCCAAGCTCATTCAACACCTTCAGAGCGATATTTACCTGCCCTCTTCCACCATCCATCAGGATCAGATCCGGAAGCCTTGCAAAGCTGTCAAATTCTCCGTTACTCTCATGAGTGAACCTTCGGGTCAGAACCTCTTCCATGCTGGCATAATCGTTGGGTCCCTGTACCCATTTGATCTTGAACTTACGGTAATCACTGCGTTTGGGACGTCCTTTTTCATAGACTACCATGGATCCCACAGACTCAAAGCCACTGATATTTGAAATATCATAGGCTTCCATGCGCACCACATTTTTCAAGCCCAGCCATTCTTCCACCTCGTGAACAGCTCCGATGGTTCGTCCTTCCTCCCGCCTGATCCGTTCTCTGTCCTTGGCAAGTACCATACGGGCATTTTCCAGGGCAAGTTCTACCAGCTTTTCCTTGGTTCCCTTCTTCGGGACCCGAATGTGTACCTTCTGCTTTCTCCTTCCTGACAGCCACTCCTCGATGATATCTGCATCTTCAATCTCACTTTGCAGCATGATCTCAGATGGGATAAATGGCGTTCCCGCATAAAACTGTTTCAGAAAGCTGGAAAGGACCTGCGCCTTTGTATCGCCCTTTGCCACACGGAGATAAAAATGATCTCTGCCGATCAGCCTGCCATCCCGGATAAAAAACACCTGGACAACCGCATCCTGATCCCTGAGGTCTTCACTGTCATCCATGGCTACTGCAATGATGTCCCTGTCCTCCTGCCCGTAGCCGGTGATCTTCTGCCGTTCCCCGATCTTCCGGATACTGCTGATCAGGTCCCGGTATTCCATAGCATCTTCGTAGCGCATTTCCTCCGAAGCTTTCTGCATTTTTTCCATCAGCTCACTAATGGCGTCCTGAAAATCTCCATTCAGAAATTTGATCACCTTATTGATATTCTTCCGGTATTCTTCCTGGCTGATATATCCCTGGCAGGGTGCCTTGCACTGTTTCATATGATAGTACAGACAGGGCCGGTCCTTTCCGGTATCTCTCGGAAGACTGCGGTTGCAGGAGCGCACCTGATACAGCTTTCGCACCAGTTCGATCACGTCCTTTACTGCTCCGCCGCTTGTATAGGGACCAAAATATTTTGCCTTGTCCTTTTTCATTCTCCTGGCAAAAAGCACTCTCGGGTATGGCTCATGAACTGTCACCTTAATAAACGGATAGCTCTTGTCATCTTTGAGCATGGTATTATATTTCGGACGATGTTCCTTGATAAGATTACACTCCAGCACAAGGGCTTCCAGCTCCGAATCCGTAATAATGTACTCAAATCTCGTAATATGTGTAACCATCCGTTCAATCTTGGCACCTTTATTACGACTGCTCTGGAAATACTGGCGCACACGATTCTTAAGGCTTATGGCTTTTCCCACATAGATGATCTCGTCTTTCTCGCCATGCATGATATAAACTCCCGGTTTTGCCGGAAGCTTCTTTAATTCTTCCTCGATTATGAACATACTTTATTCTCCTGTTTTACTATTACAGTAATAAGAAAACCGGGATTTCTCCCGGTTTTCTTATGATCTGTTTTATGCCTGTGATCCCGGCTTTTCTTCTGTTTCTGTATGATCAGCATCTGTTGTCTGAGCAGATTCTTCTGTTTTCTCCGGTGCCTGCATATCCTCTGTCAGTTCCTGTCCGGATATCTCCGGTCTGAACTGAACCGATTCCGTACTTTTTGCAGTCTCGTTATTTTCTACAATCGTTTCAATGTCCTGTTTATTGGACACTTCTTTTTCATCCTCGGAAAGTACCAGATCATCCAGATCCTCCGGGATATCCAGGCCCTGCTGAACTGCACGGAGGATCTTCATGAACTCTTTACCTGTAATGGTTTCCTTGCGGATCAGATATTCCGCGATCTTATCCATCTCTGTTCTGTGACTTCCAAGGATCCTCTTGGCTTCCTCATAGGAATGGTGGAGAAGCTTCATCACCTCATGATCGATCTCTGTTGCGGTATCATCACCACAGTTTAAAACTGCTCTTCCGCTGAGATACTGATTCTCCTGTGTAGCAAGTCCCATCAGTCCGAACTTCTCAGACATACCATACTGTGTGATCATGGCTCTGGCCACCTTGGTAGCCTGCTCAATATCATTGGCAGCACCTGTAGTGACTGTGTCAAAAACGATCTCCTCAGCAGCACGTCCGCCAAGATAGCCTACCAGCATAGCTTTCAGTTCTTTCTTGGTGTTGAGATATTTTTCTTCCTCAGGTACCTGCATAACGTAACCCAGTGCTCCCATGGTACGGGGTACGATGGTGATCTTCTGTACAGGCTCCGCATCCTTCTGGAGTGCATTTACCAGTGCGTGTCCGACTTCATGGTAGGATACGATCCGGCGTTCCTGTTTGCTTAAGATACGGTCCTTCTTCTCTTTTCCCACCAGAACTACTTCTACGGATTCTTCCAGGTCCTTCTGTGATACAGCTTTACGTCCCTTCTTGACTGCAAGGATCGCAGCCTCATTGATCATATTAGCAAGATCAGAGCCTACCGCACCGGAAGTTGCAAGTGCAATAGCTTCAAAATCAACGGTGTCATCCAGAAGTACGTTCTTGGCATGTACCTTCAAGATATCCACCCTTCCTTTAAGATCCGGTCTGTCAACGATCACACGTCTGTCAAAACGTCCCGGACGGAGAAGAGCCGGATCAAGAACCTCCGGTCTGTTGGTCGCAGCAAGGATCAGAAGTCCCTTGGATGTATCAAAGCCATCCATCTCCGCAAGCAGCTGGTTCAATGTCTGCTCACGCTCATCATTTCCGCCGCCATAGCGGGAATCACGGCTTTTACCAATGGCATCGATCTCATCGATAAATACGATACACGGAGCATTCTTCTTGGCTTCCTCGAAAAGGTCACGGACACGTGAGGCACCCACGCCCACAAACATCTCCACAAATTCCGAGCCGGAAAGAGAGAAGAACGGTACCTGCGCTTCACCTGCAACTGCCTTGGCAAGTAATGTCTTACCGGTTCCCGGAGGGCCTACAAGAAGTGCGCCCTTAGGCAGCTTGGCTCCGATGGCTGTGTATTTTCCGGGGTTGTGAAGAAAATCCACAACTTCCTGGAGAGATTCCTTGGCTTCATCCTGACCTGCCACATCCTTAAAGGAAACGCCCGTTTCCTGCTGCACATATGCCTTGGCTTTGCTCTTGCCTACGCCCATGCCCATGATCCCGCCGCCTTTGTTCATGCGGCGCATGGAGAACATCAGAAGTCCGAATAGAAGCAGTGTCGGCAGAACCACGCTCAGGATCATTGCAACAAACTCACCAAAAACATCCGGCGGATCGGTCTCAAACTTGATTCCCTTTCCTTCCAGTCTCTTGGTAAGTGCTGTACTGTCTTCGGTCTTCGTGGTGTAATAGCTCATATCCTCGTACTTGGAATTCTTTTTCTTGGGTACGATCGTCAATGTACTGGACTGGATCGTTACTTCCTTAACCTGGTCCTTATCCACCATATCGATAAATTTATCATAGGAGATCTCACTGCTGTTATCCTTCAGCATATTGGTGAACAACGCGAAGCACACCAGTGTGACCAGGAGGCATATCAGAAAAGCCAGAATCGACTGATGATTCTTACCTGATCCCTGCCTGGGATCTTTGTTGTCAGGTCGCTTCCCGTCCTGATCATTATTCAGTTGATTATTCATTTTTTTCCTCCTCTTGTCATTTCTTTATTATAAAGAGAAAAACCATATAAATCAACTGCGAGATTACAAAAATACCATCGAAAAAACACCGCATTGGATATTGCCAGTGAACGTAAAGTTGTAGTATACTGTTCCCAGTGAATTGGAAAATTAAAGAGGAGAGGAAATCAGACAAATGAAAATAGGTTTTGATAATGACAAATATCTGAAAATGCAGTCAGAACACATCCGTGAAAGAATCGGTCAGTTCGGCAACAAGCTTTATCTTGAATTCGGCGGCAAACTGTTTGACGACTACCATGCATCCCGTGTTCTTCCGGGTTTTGAACCGGACAGCAAGCTCCGCATGCTGATGCAGCTTTCTGATCAGGCGGAGATCGTTATTGTTATCAGTGCCAATGACATTGACAAGAATAAAATACGTGGCGATCTTGGAATCACCTATGACGAAGATGTACTCCGTCTTATGGATGAGTTTTCAAGCCGTGGCCTGTATGTGGGAAGCGTATGCATCACACAGTACTCCGGCCAGGAAAGTGCCGATCTCTTCAAAAAACGTCTGGAGAAACTGGGAATCCGTGTCTACAAGCTTTACCTGATCCCCGGCTATCCAAGCAACACTTCCTTTATTGTAAGTGACGAGGGTTATGGAAAGAATGATTATATTGAAACTACCAGACCTCTGGTCGTGATCACAGCACCGGGACCAGGAAGTGGAAAAATGGCAACCTGCCTTTCCCAGCTTTACCACGAATACAAACGAGGAGTAAAAGCCGGCTATGCAAAATTTGAGACCTTCCCGATCTGGAATCTTCCTCTGAAACATCCGGTAAACCTTGCCTACGAAGCTGCCACTGCGGATCTGAACGATGTCAACATGATCGACCCGTTCCATCTGGAGGCTTACGGCAAAACTACTGTCAACTACAACCGTGACGTAGAAGTTTTCCCTGTTGTACAGGCCATGTTTGAGAAGATCATGGGCAGCTGCCCTTATAAATCTCCGACAGATATGGGTGTCAACATGGCAGGTAACTGCATCGTTGACGATGAAGTATGCCAGGAGGCTTCCCGCCAGGAGATCATCCGCCGTTATTATAAGAGCATGAACGCTCTGGTTTCCGGCTCCGGCACAGAGAATGAGGTACGTAAGATCGAGCTTCTTCTCCAGCAAGCTCATGCAGAGATCACTGACCGTAAGGTTGTTCCGGCTGCCCTCGAAAAAGAAAAAGCAACCAATGGCCCTGCCGCCGCTATGGAACTTCCTGACGGAAAGATCGTATGCGGAAAAACCTCCGATCTTCTCGGCGCATCCGCTGCGCTTCTTCTCAATGCCCTGAAAGAGCTGGCAGGAATCGATCACGAGCTTCATGTGATCTCTCCGGATGCCATCCATCCGATCCAGCAGCTGAAGACCAAATATCTTGGAAGCAAAAATCCACGTCTTCACATTGATGAGATTCTGATCGCCCTTTCCATGAGTGCCGCAACCAGCGATGCCGCACGCCTTGCCCTGGAACAGATCCCGAATCTCCGTGGATGCCAGGCTCATACTTCCGTAATGCTTTCCGATGTGGATGTGATCAGCTTCCGTAAGCTTGGTGTTGAGCTTACCTGCGAAGCCAAGGCTGAGAAAAAGAAAGAATATCAGAAAGTCTGATCTTATAAACACCAAAATCCCCTGTGCTGGATCTACGTACAAACGCCGAACCGTACAGGGGATTTTTTTGAGGGAATCTATAATCAATCAACTTGCCGATATTTTCCTATTTAATTCATCCTATCTTTCTGATAGACAATACCACCTGTTGTAAATTTCACAACACTTCCGTTTTCGACCATATGAAAATAAGGTTCACCTTTCTGTTCTCCTGAAAATATTTTCTCAATTCCGTCACAATATATATTTATAATTTCCGGAGATAACGCATACTTTTTATAACAGTCTTTTTCTTTTTCGCAGACATGAGCAGGAAAAACGCTGCTTACTTTTTTTCTGATTTTCTTCAATTTTAAAAGGCTTTCATAGTATACACGCAAAGAAGCAGATGGGGCAAGCGGACTTTTTCCAGGATTCAAATGTCCCCACACTTCCCAGGTGAGCATGATATCTCCTGTAAAAAGCCATCCTTTCTTCTCCTCAAACAATGCAATACACCCCAGGGTATGACTGGGAACTTCCAGAACTTTAAGTTTTTTATCTCCCAGATCAAAGATATCCCCATCCCTGACTGTACAGATTTTTCTTGCCGGTCCGGGATTCCACATTCCAAACGAAAATCCCTCTTTTTCAGGAATTTCAAAGAACATGAGCTCAGACATTTCTCTCAGCTCCTGGTCTACGATCTGATGGGAAAAAGGTTCGTCATACCTTCCCACACATACTTCTTCAAATTGATAATTTCCTGAATTATGATCCACATGAGCATGAGTATTTACAACAATCAGAGATTTTTCTCCACAAAGTTTCAAAACTTCTTCTTTTAAATCGGTAAGTCCCAGTCCCGTATCCAGAAGAAGAGCTCTTTCTGTTCCATTTATCACATACATAACCGTCTTATCTATTTCATTGATCGCCCACAGATCTTTTTCCAACGGAATGATCCTGAATAACTGCATCTTCATTCCTCCTTTATTTTACAGCTCCCATTGTCAGTCCGCTTGTAATATATTTTTGTGCACAGATGTAAAGGATAATTGTGGGAATAATACACAAGGTAAGTCCTGCAATAAACAGATTCCACTGTGTGCTGGTAGCACTTCTGAACATGAAAAGATTTACCGTCAGCGGTCTCAGTTCACTGTCTCCAATGAGAATACTGGGAAGCAGAAAGTCATTCCAGGACCACATAAAAAACAATACACCAATGGTAACCGTTGCTGGTTTAACAAGTGGAAATACGATCTGCGTCATAATTCGAAAAACTCCACATCCATCTATTGCGGCTGCTTCTTCCAGCTCCCGAGGTACATTTTTCAAAAATCCCGTAAACGTCAGAATTCCAAACGCACAGAAGAATCCAATATCAAGAATGATAATTCCTCCAAGGGAATTGGTAAGATTGGTATTTGTAGCAAGTACAGAAATAGGAATCATAACTGCATGAAACGGCACGATCTGTCCGAAAACAAAATACAGATACAGATTCTGTGAGATTTTCCCACGAAGATGTGAGATTCCGAAAGCACCGGCAAACGATACGAACAGCCCTCCTAGCATAGCTCCCAATGTAATCACAACAGAATTTTTTAATGCAACTAAAAAATTCATGCTTTCCATGGCATTTTTAAAATTATCAAGATATAAAGACTTTGGTAATGCCAGAAAATCAGCCGCAATTTCCGGACTTGTTTTAATTGAATTCATAACGATCCACAATACCGGTAAAATAAAAATAAAGCCTAATATAAACATTGCTGCGGTACCTGCAATTTTCTTTTTCCATGTCATTATGACTGCACCTCTCTTTTTCTAGTAATATTAAGCTGAATCAAGGAAATTGCTGCTATGATCAAAAACAGGATCACCGATTTCGCACAGCCATACCCCATATTAAAAGTTCCAAATGCGTCATCATAAATATTCATGGCGATCGTCTGTGTTGTTTTTGAAGGTCCGCCGCCGGTTAAAGCGTAGTTAATATCAAATGCTTTAAATGCATTTGCAATAGATACAAACAGATTGATCGTAATCGTTGGCATCAGAAGCGGAAGCTGGATTTTTATAATACGATTCAGTCCCACACATCCGTCAATGCATGCCGCTTCCATCACATCAAGAGGAATCGACTGCAAACCTGTGATGTAAAGGATCATCAAAAATCCCAGGCCCTGCCACACGGTAACCACTGATACCGCCGCAAATGCTGCCGTTGAACTCCCGAACCAGCTAAACCCTGTTACTGCTTCCGAATGTAAAAGTTCTCCAATTATTGGCGTTACTTTCTGAAAAATAAATGTCCACGCCAGGGCGATCATAACTCCACTGATAATATTCGGAATAAAAAAGAACGCCCGGATCACTGGCTTACCGAAAATATGTGTATTCAACGCCAGAGCTATAAAAAAAGCCAGTACATTGGTCAGAACAATCGTAACCACTGCAAGTTTAAACGTCAAAAACATAGATTGTATAAAATCTCTATCATGAACCAAATCGACAAAGTTTTTTATTCCGATCCAGTTATGCGTTCCTTTGATCAGATTCCAACTGAAAAACGAATTCGGGATCGTTCCAAAAATTAACGGTCCTGCCAGCGCAAAAGTATAAATACACAGTGCCGGCAGCACAAGAAGGAAATAATATTTTTTCTGTTTTCTGTATAAAATGTCCGACATGTTTCCTACCCCCGTATATAGCAGGCGGACTTTTAAAAGTCCGCCTGTTTTCCTGTGTGTTTATTCTTCTGCAAGCTTTTTAAATCCTTCATCAAGAGCATCCAGGGTCTGATCTTCATCGGTTATTCCTGCAAAATATCCCTGAACATCATCGCCCAGAACATCGCTTGCTCCGCTTGGAAGCTGATTCCACAAAGTACTTCTGACCTTTCCTGCATCCATATACGCTTTCAGATCTTTATAATAATCCTTACTTGCAATTTCATCATCTGCTTCAATGTCCATGCAAGCCATAAAGCCGCCGTAGCTGTTGGTCACTGTTTTCAGCCAGTCCCCGCCATCTCCGATATAATCAAGCACTTCCAGGGCTTCATCCAAGTGTTCCCCGTTTGCGTTGGCCACGATCGCATCTGTTGCACATGCCACAACTTCTGCATCATCTGCGTTATCACTTACTGGAACTGCAAAAAATCCGATGGGAAGATCCTGTGTTACACTTCCTACAGAAATCGTTGCCGCATCTGAAAGAAAGATCATTGCTGCTTCCTGGTTTGCAAATGCATAAAATCCTGTGGCCGCATCCGAATCCATATAATTCTGTCCGGAATTTTCTTTCATAAGATCCATAAAATCAAAGACTCTGTCTACGCCATCCACCTTAAAGCTCCCTTCTCCCTTATTCATGGAATCCAGCCAGCTGTCGATCTTATCTTTTCCACCAAGTACTCCTCCGAATAAGGAGCAGAATTCCTGACTTACTGTCCAGTTATCTTTATAAATAGCGGTAAATGGTGTAATATTCGCAGCCTGAAGTTTTTCACAGACTGCTTTCATCTCATCAAAAGTTTCCGGCACTTTTTCAATTCCTGCTTTTTTAAAAAGATCTTTATTATAAAGTACACCCCACCATTCATACATCTGTGGAAATCCCCACACTTTGCCATCATAAGTAACTGCTTCTTTTGCATTGTCATAAAGTTTGTCCACAAACTCATGATCGCTTACGTCTGCCAGCAGCCCGTTCTGTGCAAAATCATATACCTGAGAATAAGAACTTACTTCAAAAAGATCCGGCAGATCTTTTGCCGCTGTCTTTGCTCCAAGATACTGGTTATAATCTCCGGACTGCATCTCCACAGATAATTTTATATTATCATGAGTCTGATTAAACCCTTCCGCTGCTTTATTGTAAATATCCGCAGCTCCGGAAGTCCACACTGCCATCTTGATCTCAACTACATCGTCTACATTTTTCAGATTACTTTTTGCGTAAACCGGCATCACTGTTCCAACAAGCCCCATTGCCATGAGCGCTGCCATTGCGCACGCTGTCACCTTTCTTCTCTTCATTTGTAAACCCTCCGTTCTTTTTTGATGAACTCATTATATTATAATTTTTAATATCAAAACAGTGCACACTTCTTGACATTATGTGTCACTTTTCATAATATGTATTGGTTTTTTTTACTCATCATTATATAATAATACCGAAAGGAGGGGTAAGAATTGTTTTCTATTACTGCAAAATTTAAAGAACACTCTATAAAATTTCGAATTCTTGTCATCGTTCTTCCAGTTGTGATTCTCAGTTATATCATTTTATTATCTTCTTTTTATATGATTTATGTAAAAGAATCCCGTAACAATATTCTTCTGGAACATGAAGAGAATACTCTGTCTATCGCAAAAAATACAGCCAGTTATTTTTCCTCACTGAACTCCAACATTGATCTGCTGCTTTACGGAACAGAAATTCAGTCTCTGATCCATTCCTATGCAGATAAAAAGCTCAGTCCGGAAGAAGTTCAGTCCCAGTGTAACACCCTTTTCTCCACATATCTTTTAGGTGCTCAGTCTAAAATTCAACGGGTTTATATTGTTCTGACCGATAATGGGATCATTTCCAATCAGACTATTTATAATTCCACCCTGGAACAACAGGAGCAAAAACTGGAGCAGCTCAGTGAGTATCTAAAACAACCAAAGGGAACTCTCTGTTATTACTATTCTCCAAAGGAACCTTATACCATCACTGCTGCCAAAAATATTTTTGACATTCAGAAACCGGAAAAGAAGATCGGTATTTTACTGACTGAGATCAATATCCGGTTTATGGAGGATATGATCACGGAGCATCAGGATTCTGAATATAGTTATTATTCCCTTTTTCAAAATAGTGACCTGGTATATACAACTTCCCCCTATGCCCCATCCGTCACAGCCAGCATGAATATGAATTATCACTCCCACAGGGGGAATAGTAATTTTTATGCCATCCGCTATTCTGTAAACGATTTCTTACAAATCGGAGGGCTTCTCAACACAACCGGCGCATTTCATTCGATCAATCGTGTATGGCGTCAGCTACTGGTTATTTCCATATTTTTTCTCTTGATACTGGTTTTCGCTGTTATTCAGATTTCAAGAACCATATCCCAGGAATTTCAGGTTTTTATCACTAAGTTAAAACAAACTTCTGTTGCCGATGAAACCGCCCTGATCCACACAGTTTCCAGCAACGAATTTTCTGAGCTGACAAAGGAATACAACCATATGCTCCTGCGCCTTCAGGAATCCGGAAAGAAGATCACGGAACAACAGATTCTTCTAAAAAACGCAGAGCTGAAAACGCTTCAGGCACAGATCAACCCACATTTTCTTTACAATACCCTGGACTGTATCTCAAGCCTGGCATCTCTTGGAAAAACAGCGCAAATCACAGATATCGTTCCAAAACTGGCTGATATCATGCGAATGAGCATCAAAGGCCCTGATCTTCTTCCTATTTCAGAAGATCTTAATTACGTAAGAGAATATTTGGATATTCAGAAAATGCGTTTCCAGGATCGGCTTCTTTTTCTGATCGAATGTAACGATCCCATGGAAGATCTGTATATCCCAAAACTGATCATACAGCCGGTCGTTGAAAACGCTATCATACATGGTATCAGTGAATCTGTGGAAAATGGCTTTCTTTCTATTCAATTATTTACTTTTAAAGACGATGTACTGATCAAAGTCTATAACACCGGCCCCCTGTTTTCTCACCAGGTAATTGAAAAGATTCACTCTGTATCACAAACTTCTTTTTCCGACCAGAAAAGCATTGGGCTTATAAATATTCAGATGCGGCTACGGTCCCAATTCGGAAATTCCTATGGACTGCTTCTTGAAAATATGGAAGACCGTACTTCTGTATGTGTTACGATCCGTATTCCACAAATACATCAAAGGGAGGACCTGACAAAATGAAAATTCTGATCGTTGATGATGAAAAGATCATCCTGGAAAAACTTAAAATGTATATTTCACAGATTTTTACAGAAAAAGAGAATATTTTTACTTCTGACAATGCAGCAAAAGCACTGGAGATCATATCCTCTCAGCAACCAGATATCATTCTTACGGATATCCGTATGCCAGGAAAAGACGGCCTGTATATTTCTTCTTTCGTGCATAATAATTTTCCAGATAAGATCGTAATACTGATTACCGGTTTTTCTGATTTCAAGTATGCACAGACAGCGATTAAAAACCATGTTTTCGATTATATCCTAAAACCAGTAGACGAAAACGTCCTGAAAGAATCCGTATTGAAAGCTATACATACTATCACCGAACGGAAAAATCAGGCGATCATGCGCAAAAAATATGAATCCTATCTAAAAGAAAATATCAGAAATCTTCAAAAAGATTTTTTTGAACGGTTACTTTTCAGGAACACCACTTCCCTTTCTTCTTCTTTTCATGAAGAAGTCACCATGCTCCGCCTGGATCATATTAAAAGCTATTACCTTTTATACTGCAAATGTTCTACAACAGTTTCAAAAGATCTGGAAAAAGAATATTACTTTACGCATATCGCCGAACATTATCTTCAGGAACAGATTCCGGGAGCTCTTATTTTTTCTTATGGAAACGCTTTGTATTCCTTATGTCCGGACATTGATGAAAAACAACTTACAAAAATAACTAATTTCATACATGGGGAACTAAAAAAAAATCACGTTCTCATGTCCGCAGCCATCAGCAGTCACTCTGAGAATCTGTCTGAAATTCCCCTGCTTCGAAGCCAGACTGTAGAAATTTTTAATACCCTGAAAAATTCCAGTCATTTTGTCATGCTCTACCGTGATCTGGAAACCAACCCCGTTGCTGTCATGTATGAAAAATCCAACTATTTTCAGGTTCTTCTCAATTCCCTGTCTTCCGGTGACAAAACAATGATTCAAAGGCATTTTGATGAGATCTCCCAGTTTTTCACCCGGCAAACTCCTGATGAGTTCAACAGTTTCATGTATAGTTTTATGACTCTTTTTCTTTCTTTTTTTCAGTCAGCTTCCACGGAACTGTCAGATTCGGTACGTCAGATCACCAAAACACAGAAAGAGCTTTTTTCAACCTCCTCACTTCTGGAAAAAAAGACTGAAATATTTCAGGACTGGATGTTTCAGATTGCAGGCCTTCTGAATACTGATAAAATTAATAAAAACAACTACCTGACCAGTCAGCTGATTGAATATATCCGCGCAAATTATGAAAAACCTCTGAGCCTATACAGTATCGCCGATGAATTTAACCGAAGTACTCCTTATATCAGCAGACTGATCAAACAGACAACCGGCAAAAATTTTACGGATCTTCTTACCGATCTGCGTATCCAGAAAGCTAAAGAATTGCTGAAAACTTCTTCCTATCACGTAAATGAGATATCCCACATGGTAGGATATCCCAATTTTCGTTACTTCAGCCGTATTTTCAAGCAGCAAACTGGTATGACTCCCAATGATTATCGGAAGATTTCCTGCCGTTTTCACTGAATTTTTATACTGCTTCCCACACCATCCCCACCACATTTTTTGGTGACGATGATCTTATTTTCGATCCGTTCCTTCAGTTCTGACACATGTGAGATAATTCCTACCAGACGTTTTCCGTCGGCCAGACTTGTCAGGGCTTTCAGGGCCTGTTCCAGGGATTCCTCATCCAAGGATCCGAATCCTTCATCTACAAACATGGAATCCAGCCGGATTCCCCCTGCGCAGGCCTGGATCTCATCAGACAGGCCCAGTGCAAGGGACAGAGATGCCTGGAAGGATTCCCCACCGGACAATGTCTTTACACTTCGTTCTGTTCCGTTATAGTGATCTATGACATTCAGATCGAGACCTGCTTTTTCTTTCTGATTTTTGCTCTGCTCCTGGCGTTTCAGTTCGTACTGACCGCTACTCATGGTCATAAGACGGAGATTGGCTCTTCGCAGGATCCGGTCAAAATATGCCATCTGGATATAAGTTTCCAGCTCGATCTTTGCCTTTCCGTTCAGTTTTCCATTGGCTGTATCCGAAAGATTTTTCATCCAGACATATTCTTTTTCCGCCGCAGTCATTTCCGTCTGACGTACCTGCACTTTATGATATATTTCCTCATTTCCCTTCTGAACAGAAAAAAGTGCTTTTCGTTTTTCCGAAAGCTGTGTTTTCTCTTCCCTAAAACGGCTGTACTGCTCTCTGAGCGCATCCTCATCTACTTCTCCGATTTCTTTTTTCTGCTCCTCAAAGTTTTTTACAACCGCTGTTATTCTTTCCTTTTCCGCCCGGATCTCCTGTAATTTCTGTTGAGCTCTTCTGCTGCTTTCTTTCAGCTCTTCATACAGCTTCCTCTGTGTTTTTATTTCCTGTTCCAGAGATTCTTTTCCACCTTCTCCGATCTCTTCGTTCAGCTCATCCACTTTCTGTGCTTTATTCTTCCTCTCTGTTTCCAGACGTACGATGTCCTGTGCAGCTTCATTGATAACTCTTCCCAGTTCTTTCAGAGTCTTTTCTCTTTCTATGATCAGCTTCTCAAGATCCTGTTTCTGTTTTGCTTCTTTTTCCTTTCCCTGAACTTTTTCTGACAGGCAGCTGAGCATATCCTGTATCTGTCTTTCAAATCCTGCAGCTGTGTTGTCCGTCACTTCTCCATTTCCTGACACCAGACTTTTCTGAATCAGTTTTCGGATCTCTTCTGCTGTTATCTGCTGCTGCTTTTTGTTTTCCACGTCTCTTGTCTGAAGACCGGCCTGTTTTCTGTCACATTGATTTTTCTCTTCCTGTAACTGAACGATCTCTGTTTCCAGCTTTTCGATCCACGTTTCTGTTTCGTTCTTCTTTTTTTTACGTTCTATTGCTATGCGAATCTCTTCCTCGCTGTCTGCCAGCTGCTTTTCACATTGGTCCTGTTTTTCTTTCAGCAAAGGGATCAGCTTTTTCCATTCCGTCTCATGTAAAAGCTCTTGTGCCTCCCTCTGGATCTGATGCCATAATGTTTTCTGGCGTTCTTTTCGTTTTCCTGCTTCCACACTCTGCGTATTTGCGTCATTCTCCAGTCTGTCCAGTTTTTGTTTCTCTCTGTCCAGGATTTCCTGATCCACAACCTGTCCTTTGGGAAGTATTCCCGGACGCGGATGCTCGAAAGAACCACATACCGGGCATGGGCAACCCTCTTTCAGTTCCTGCGCCAGGAGCCCTGCCTGCGCGTCCAGAAAACTCTGAAACAGTTTCTGGTAAACTTCTCTCTGCTTTTGTACTTTTTCAATGGAAATCTTATATTTTTCCTGCTGCTCTTTCGTGGCATTATAAGCCCCTTGAAACTCCTTAACCAGAGCAATCAGTCCTTCTAATTCTTTCTTTTTCCGAAGCCCTTCTGTCTTTTTCGTCTCTGCCTTCTGAAGTTCCAGCTCCGCGCTGTCCAACAGCGCCTTGTCTTTCTTTTGCTGCTCCAGCTCTTCCTTCTGCTGCGTTTCTTTCCGGATGATTTCTTCCTGCCATCCATCTATCTGTTTCTGTTCTTTTTTGATCTCTTCTTCCGTCAGCAGACAGCTGTCATAGCTTCGTTTTTCACTGTCCAGTTTATCGTACTCAAACTTGTATTTTTGTAGTTCTTCTCCTGCATCTGCCAGTATTGAAAGGCGTTTTTTTTCTTCCTCATCTTTTTTCTGCAAAAGCTGCTCTTCGGAAATATCCTTCTCTTTTTTTTCACTGACTGTTTCAAGCTTTCCTTCGATTGTTTCCAGCTCTTTTTTCAGCTTTTCCAGCTCCTGATATTTTTTCAGCTTTTCTTCTTTTTCACGGATCCTGATTCCAAGCTCTTCACATCTGTGATCTGCATCTTTATATTTTTCCGCCACTTCTACTGCAAGCTGTAGAAGTGGTGTTAATTCTTCCAGATCTTTTTCCGCTTTTTTCTTTTTCAGCTCCAGATTTCGTTTCTGAGCCACAAGATTTTGTGCCTCTTCTGATTTTCGTATATCCTGATTAAGCGAGTCTTCTTTTTCCCGGAGCTCTTTTTCCTGTGCTTCACCATATTCCAGAAACTGCTTCAGAAGTTCCAGACTCCGCTCCAGTTTTCCCTCGAATTTTATCTTTTTCAGTTCGTCAAATTCCTCTGCCTCCTGCCATGAAGCAGTCTCCGTTTTCACTCCATCCAAATACTGGGCAATACTGCGGCGCATTTCATCATATTCCTTATATCTGGCTATTGACGCATCCTTAAGTTTCATCTGAATCTGCTGATAAAGTCCTGTGTGAAAGAGCTGTCGGAAGATCTCTCCTCTCTGTGTAGTTCCTGCCAGAAGTAATTTCTGGAAATCCCCTTGGGCGATCATTGCGATCTGTGTGAACTGATCATAACTCAGTCCCAGAAGCTGTTCCACTGCCGCAGTAACATCTTTTGCCTTTGTCACCGGCTGACGTTCATCCGGATAGATCAGCTGTGCTTCAGCTTTTCTAAGAGTCTGTCCGGTGCCTCTTTTTTTCGGAGCCATATATTCCGGACTCCGGCGCACGTGATAATTTTTCCCCTGATAGGAAAAAACAAGCTCCACAAAGGTCTCTGTGGAAGGCTCTGCATATTTGCTCCGAAACATGGCCGGATCTCTTACCTCTCCACTGGCTCTTCCATATAACGCAAAGGTGATCGCATCAAAGATCGTGGTTTTTCCCGCTCCGGTGTCACCGGTGATCAGGTAGAGACCGCCCTCTCCAAGCTTTGAAAAATCAATCTCTGTTTTGTCTGCATAGGGCCCGAAGGCACTGATGGTCAGTTTTTCCGGTCTCATTGTTTCACCTCCTGGATCTTACGGATCAGATCTTCGGAATATTTCCGCTGTTCTTCATTCATGGGCTGGTTATTCTGCAGTTCAAAAAATTCCTCAAAATATTCCAGCTCGGATTTCCTTTTCACCGTTTCTGTACCTGCGATCTCCTGGTTTTCTCTTGTGCGTCGGTTATCATATTCCAGCCTCATCAGATTCGGATAAACAGTACGGAGCTTCTGCATTCCATCTACGATATCTTCTTCATCTGTCAGCGTGATCTGCACATAATCCTCTGTGTTTGTGTCCTGATAACTGGACAGTGATGTGATCTCCATGTATGTGCCTTTCAGTTTTCGCATATCCCGAAGAGGCTTCAGCGGAATCTCCCTGATCCTGAGATTTCCTTTTTCCAAAAGCTCCACAACTGTCACAGATTTCTGCTGTCCTGCCTCGGAAAAAGAATATTTCAAAGGAGTTCCGCAGTAGCGGATGTGCTCGCTTCCCACATTCTGAGGACTGTGGATATGGCCAAGTGCCACATAGTCAAAATCCCGGAACACATCTGCCTCCACCTGGTCGATACCTCCAACGGAGATCTCTTCAGAATCGCAGCGCATGGCACCGACCACAAACTGATGGGCGATCAATACATTGCGATAACGTTTATCAATCTCCATATGTGCAACTGCCGCCTGCACTGCCTCCTGGTAGGTACGGATCTCATCCACCTCTTCTTCTCCTTCCAGTCCGTGCCTCACAGTTGCCGGACGCACAAATGGAAGCAGATGGATCCAAACTTCTCCATAGCTGTCCGTTAAACAGTACTTTTCTGTTTTTCCATCGTATACCGGGGACATACAGATCCCGCTGCTACTCATGATCTGTGAACCGAAAGCGATCCTTTCCGCACTGTCATGATTTCCGCTGATGGCATACACCGGAATCTTCCTTTCTGCCAACTGCGTAAGAAACCGGTCAAAAAGCTGCACGGCTTCCGCAGACGGAATCGGTCTGTCATAAAGATCCCCCGCAAGAAGAACCCCGTCCGGTGCTTCTTTATCAATGATCCTCAGGATTTCATTCAAAATATATTTCTGATCTTCGATCATGGAAAACTCATTGACACGTTTTCCCAGGTGAAGATCTGATAAATGGATCAGTTTCATCGATCACCTGCCACTCAAAATGTGATTAAACATACTCACATCGAGATAATGCGGATTCTCACGAATACCGCTTACTGTTTCTTTGTGTATGCTTTTGAGTAACCGGAGTTATCTCTACTCACAGATCCTAAGTACACTCCACAGTCGTTAATTCCCGAAATAGCCTTCGGTACATACTTACGTTTGCGGGATCATGCAACTTCGTAAGTCTCTGCATCTCTCAGATTCCGTGCTGCATTGAGATCTCTGTCCTCAATATATCCACATGTGCATCTGTAGATCCTGTCTGAAAGTTTCAGATCTTTTTTAATACAGCTGCAGCAGTGGCAGATCCTGGAAGATGGATACCATCGGTCAACTACCCTCAGTTCGATTCCATATTCAGCACATTTTATTTTCAATTTTGTCCGGAATTCATAGAATTTCTGGGACGCAACTGCTTTTGAGAGATGCCGGTTCTTCATCATCCCGGATATGTTCAGATCCTCGATCGTTATATGAGACGGCTTGGTTTTCACTATCTCAGATATTACCTTGTTGATATGATCTGTACGGATATTTTCTATCCGATGATGAAGTTTCTGTACTTTAAGCTTTTGTTTGCATATATTTGCTCTTTGAGTGGACTCTCCTTTCTTTAAGTTCTCATATTTACGGGAAAGCTTTCGCTGTGCCCGTCTTAATTGTTTCTCAAGTTTTCTGATCCGTGCTGTTTTATTGATATTTCTGTATACAGTTCCATTTGACACAACCGCAAAGTCTTTCAGCCCCAGATCGATTCCGATCCCATCAGTGAAATTTCCATCTGCTTCCGGAGCAGGTATATCGACAAGTGCAGACACATAATATCTGCCTGCTTTCATGGAAACTGCCCCGCTTCGGATCACATATCCATCCTTAGAAGCCGGAATGTAACCTTTTTCTTTCAGCCTTACCCAGCCAAGTGTTGGGATCTTGATCCTGTGACGTTCACAGAGACAGTCTTTGGGATTATTCTTTACAAAATACATTTTTACATCAGATCTTCCTTTTTTCTTATATCTCGGGAAACTAGTCTGATGATGAAAAAATCTTGAAAAAGCGGTACAGGCATTTTCGATTGCATTCTTTACCGATTTGGAACTGACTTCTCTGATCCAGAAATATTCCGGATGCCCTGGAAGGTATTCATTGTTCAGCCATACACTGAACGACTTGCCGCTCATAAATCTTTCACCGGCATCATAACGTTCTTTATTATGAAACAGGTAGAAATTATAAATATATCTGCATGTGCCGATTGTCTTATGTATTTTGATCTTCTGCTCTTCTGTAGGATCGATCTCTGTCTTGAAGCTCTTCAGCAATCTCCTCATCCTTTTCTATCTGTTTTTTATACTTACGAAGTCCATATAATCTACAGGAAAACACATGAAGGATGGAAATAATATCCTGTACAAGTTCTTCCTGTGGTGACAGTTCTTCATTGTTCACCACCAGTATCGTTGTGTGGAATCTCATGCAGAATCTTTCAAACCATTCGTATCCAAAACGGATAAATCTGTCTTTATGCGTGATCACTATGGTTTTGACCTTCTGCTCCATGACTTCGTCCAGTAATCCATTCCATTTCCTGCGGTTATAATCAAGTCCGCTTCCATAGTCTTCAATGCACTGGTCTACGATCATTCCTCTGGCATTACAGAACTGACGCAGAAATGCTGTCTGATTTTGAAGATCATCCCTTTGGTTTTTGGTAGATACTCTTGCATAAATAACAACTTTTCGTTTATCATGTTCTATATTTATACCTTTAAATTGAAGATACTGGTCATATGTGTAATAACGCCTGTCTGTTGGAGTTCGGTTTGCTTTTAAGATTCCCTCTCTGTCCCATCTCTGAAGCGTTTTTACAGAAACACCTAATAATTCAGCAAAATCTTTTGGTTTATAATTTGTGATATTTGATGTATTCATAATATACCTCCATAAGTACATTTAAACACATTTAATATCTTTTTACAATATATTTAGTTACTTATATCATCCTCCTGCACTCACCCAGCCTCCGAACAGTTCCGGTGCAAGGTCGATCTCACAGGCATCCAGCACATCTTTTAGCTGTGAAGGATTGCTGACACCGGTTACAGGCACAGTCTGGAATGGCTGATTGAAAAAGTATGCCAGAGACAGGGCCTGCAGGCTGTGGCCGATTTCTTTCTGCAGCTTTAACAGCTTCTGATAGGTGCGAAGGTTTGTCTCGTTCCAGTAGGATCTTTTCATACTTTCTGAAAGACCTGTGATCTGTGTTTCCTTCTCCCGCATCCAGGATGCATCCACCTCTGCATCTGTACAGGAAAGCCCCATTTTCTGAAGTTTTGAGAAAAATCCCATTGCAGTGGAAGAAAACGGAACGGCAGCAGCGCCTGTCTCACAGTGCCACTGATATTCTTCTCTGGAAAACTCCACAAGTGTAGGATCCGGATTTGTATTTCCTCCGGAATTGATTCCTGCAAGACTCCACTGATTGGATACTGCTGTGATCCCTGAAAGATTTCGTTCTCTCAGACACTGAGCAATTTCTTTCAGCCTCTCTGTGCGGTAATTGGAAAATCCATAATAACGGATCCGGCCTTCTTTTTTCAATTCTTCCAGAATATCCACGATTTCCTCCGCCGGTTTCTCCGGATCATCTCTGTGAAGCCAGTAAAAATCCATCTCATCTTTTCCCAGTGTGCGGCAGCTCTCATCCAGGTCCATGCGGATATCTTCTTTGTTCACTCTGCTGCGGCCCGGATCCTCAAAGGAATAGTGCGCGCCCTTCGTTGCCACAATAACTTTTCCTTGCATGCCACTCTCTTTCAGCCATTTTCCTATGATCTGCTCACTGCAGTTTCCATATCCTTTTAGCCATTTGCAATAGACATTTGCCGTATCAATAAAATTTCCACCTGCGCGTACAAATGCGTTCAGAATCTCAAAGCTTTTTTCCAGGTCTGATTTATCTCCAAATCCTGCTGTTCCGAGGCAGATAGGACTGATGTTCAGATCTGTATTGTTCAGCTGCATATATTTCATCTACGTAACCTCCCGTATTCATATATATCTTTTTCTATTATAACTTTTTTCCGTAGATCCGAACAGTATATTTCCCAACTATCCATATACTATGGCACAAAAAAATCCTCCGGCACATGCATGCCGGAGGATTCGATATTCCGTTATCTTAACAATATGATTTATTTGTAAAGTGGTCCATAGTTCTTGCAAGCGCGGAAGTCTGCACCCTCTTTTTCCATACCGAATGCGTTCCAAGCTGCCGGACGATAGATATCCTTCTCAGGAACATTGTGCATGGATACCGGGATTCTCAGCATAGAGCACATTGTGATCAGGTCTGCACCGATGTGTCCGTAGGAGATCGCACCGTGGTTAGCACCCCAGTTGTTCATTACATCGTAAGCTGTTTTGAACGGTCCCTCTTTGCCATCGCATCTTGGAGCGAACCATGTACATGGCCATGTGTAGTCTGTACGTTTCCAGAGCTTGTCAGATACCTCTTCCGGAAGGGCTACTGTCCATCCCTCTGCGATCTGAAGAACCGGTCCAAGTCCTTTTACAAGGTTCAGACGGATCATAGTTGCAGGCATCTGAGCACGTGTTTCATAACGGCTGGAGTATCCGCCTCCACGGAAGTATCCGTTGTCGGCCATACACCACTCTGTGTTGTCCATGATCGCTTTCTGGTCTGCCTCTGTAACATCCCACCACTGTTTCATAACTGGTGTTCCGTCAGCCTCTTTAGCCTGTCCGTTAGCATCCAGGCAAGCAGCACCGGAGTTGATCAGATGAAGGAATCCGCCAGCTTCTTTGGCAACACCCTCAAGGTCATATCCTGTAGCTTTCTTAACTGCCTCCGGGCTCCAGTATGTACGAACATCAGCGAAGATCTGAGCACGTCCTGTAAGAAGTTTCATGAACAGCATTCCAAGTCCGTTGAGAACGTCGTTCTCTGTAGCAAGGATGTACGGCTCACGAGCGCCATTCCAGTCGAAGGATGTGTTCAGCATAGCCTCTGCGAAGTCACCGTTCGGATAGAAGTCTGTCCACTGTCTCTGGCCCTGGAATCCAGCTGCAAGAGCATTGTGTCCGATTGCTTCCTCGGAGAATTCCGGAGCAAGATTATCACAGCCGTTCATCAGCTCTTTGATGATAACTGCCATCTTAACAACAAACTCGAACTGCTCCTCTTTCTTCTCTGGTGAGAACTGAAGCTCTTCCGGGTTCTTGTCCCAGCCGATCTTGCAGGTCTCTTTTGCCCATTTGAGAGCTTTCTCAAACTCTTCGTGATCGTAGATACCCTCTGTCATACGACGGATGATCTCTACCTCATCAACAGACTCAACTCTCATTCCGAGATAGGACTCGATGAAATCAGAATCGATGATAGATCCGCCAATACCCATTGTTACAGAACCGATCTGCAGGTAGGATTTACCTCTCATGGATGCAGCTGCAACTGCTGCACGGCCGAATCTTAACAGTTTCTCTTTAACGTCTTCCGGAATGGATGTGTCGTCAGCTTCCTGAACGTCATGTCCGTAGATACCGAATGCTGGAAGGCCCTTCTGTGCATGTGTAGCAAGAACGGATGCCAGATATACAGCACCAGGTCTCTCTGTTCCGTTGAATCCCCATACAGCCTTGATGGTCTGTGGATCCATATCCATGGTCTCAGCTCCGTAGCACCAGCATGGTGTAACTGTAAGAGTGATATCTACACCCTCTTTACGGAATTTATCCGCACATGCAGCGCTCTCACCAACACGTCCGATGGTTGTATCAGCGATAACAACTTTTACAGGCTCACCATTTGAATATTTCAGGTTCTCCTCGAAAAGCTTTGCTGCGGATTTGGCCATGTTCATAGTCTGATCTTCCAGAGATCCTCTTACATCGAGGGCTCCTCTACGTCCGTCGATGGTTGGTCTGATACCGATAACCGGATAGCTGCCTACTAATCTGCTCTTTGCCATAGTAACAATTACCTCCTAAATTTATATTCACTATTATAACTTACAGTTTTTTTACGTTCCAACAACTCCTGTCCGAACTATGCTTTTATTATACGATTGCATCTTTTAAATTACTTGTGTTATAATAGCAAAAAACAGTACAATATTCACTTTTTCATATGAGTTCCCAAAAAAACTATAAAAATTTAAGAAAGAAGGGTTGTATTTTGCACGATCTTGGAAGAAATGAGGACAGACTTCGAGGTACCTATGAATTTCCTTTTGAATTCCACCACATTGACAGCAGCCATCCACGCTATGTCATGTCCTACCACTGGCATGTAGAATGTGAAATCATGCGTGTATTACAGGGCACTCTCACCGTCACTTTAGACGAAAAAAGTTTTACAGCAAAAGCCGGAGATGTGATTTTTGTCAATAGCGGAGTTCTGCATTCCGGAATTCCTCAGGATTGTATCTATCAGTGCATTGTTTTTGATATGAACATGTTTCTGAAATTTAATTCCATCTGCACAGAATATATGCAGAAGATCAGCCACCAGGAGCTTCTGATCTATCACCATTTCACTGAAAAGCAACCTGATATCCAGAGAGCAGTGAACTCTCTTTTTGATTCTTTCTGGCAGAGAAAGCCAGGATATGAGCTGGTTGTGTTTGGACAATTTTACCACTTTTTCGGATTGGTTTTTGGTAATCATTACTACCTGGAAAGCCTGCGGAAAACCAGACGAGATTACAAGCGCATTGTCCAGCTGAAGCAGGTCGTGGAATTTATTGAAAAGAACTATGCCAGCCCCATTACCCTGCAGGAGCTTTCCGCTTCGGTTTCCATGTCTCCCAAATATTTCTGCCGGTTCTTTTCCGAGATGACGCATCAGACACCAATGGATTACCTCAACCGCCAGAGGATCGAGCAGGCCTGCTGCCAGCTGGCTACCACCGATGATTCCATCACGGAGATTGCCTATCGGAATGGCTTTAATGATCTGAGCTACTTTATCCGTACCTTCAAAAAGTACAAGGGGATCACCCCCGGCAAATATAAAAGACGCTGAAATATTTTTCCACGTCTTAATGGCACATACCAGAGTATTACATGACAAAAAGCAGGATTTCGCACATATTGCGAATATCCTGCTTTTTGAGGAATTGGGCTGTTTTATGTAAATACAGCTTTTTCGGCCTGGCGGAGAACAGTCATGCCGGAACGGATTCCCGTTTTGCAGACGGGCTATGTTCATGTCTTTATGAATACATGCTACTCTTCTGTATGAGAAAAAAAGCCGGCAGGGCAGATTTTCTGCATGAAAAAGCCGACGCAGATCGTGAAGGAGCCTGATCTCTGTTCACGCAGTGACCAGCACCAGATTATGTCTTAATTGAAAGCGGATACGATCATCCACCTCACTGCTTGCTTCTGACCAACGGATATCTCACACAGTCGGTCCATCTACTCGAAGGGATTCCACTGCTGCATAGAACTCTGCTTGCGAAATGCCTGTACGCTGCACCGGAACGTGCAGCAGAAATATGATACAGTCAAAAACGATCCGGCCGCATTATAGCCGCCGGATGTTTCCTGCTTGTCTTATTCTAACAAATGCCTCTTTAAAATGCAAGAAATTTCAGAACATTTCGCTCTTCATTTTCCGACGGCAAAAGTCTCTTTCCTACAGATTTTTCACCGCGTCTATAAACCTTTTTCCGTATTTTTCGTACTTGTGCCTGCCGACTCCTGTCACATTCAGCATTTCCTCCTCGTTTCCGGGCTTCAGAATGCACATATGGATAAGGGTTTTGTCGGAAAAGACCATATAAGGGGGGATTTTTTCCTCTCTGGCGATTTCCAGGCGAAGAGCACGGAGCTTCTGAAAAAGGGGCTCATCCTGTTCTCCCAGCTCCCCGACTGCAGATTTCGGAAGTCTGCTCCGTTTCTCTTTTTTCTTCGTCTCCAGCTCTTTTGACATTTTCATTGTGAGGATATGCTCCTCCTCCAGAAATGACCTGGAAGCGGCAGTCAGCTTCACAATCGTATATCCGTCATCCGTCAGATGAAGATATTCCTTCAGTACCAGATAATTAAAGATCTGCCGCAGCCGGTGTGCCAGAATCTTTGCACAGACTCCATATTCCGGATTTCCATCCATCTCATACTGCCGGATCTTCGCCGTAGATGCGCCGCGCAGAGTATCCAGGATCACATTCACTCCGTATCTCTGACCACTGCTTTCCACGCACCGGATCATTGCCCTGGCCTCCTGGCTCACATCCTGCTCTTCAAACTCGGTCTGGCAGTTCAGGCAGTTTCCGCAGTAGCTTTTTCCGTATTCCCCAAAATATTTCAGGATGTACTCACGCAGACAATCATGGGTAAAGCAGTAAAAGGTCATCTGCTTCAGCCTCTCCTGATCACGCTCCCGGACAAGGCGCCAGGCTGCCGCTTCCATTTCCTGGTTATCCTGTCCTCTCTCGATAAGATACTGATTGGTAACCACATCCTTCCCGCTGTAAAGCAGGATACATTCCGCAGGATCGCCGTCACGGCCCGCACGGCCTGCTTCCTGATAATAGCCTTCCATGTTCTTCGGCATATTATAATGAATGACATAACGTACATCGGACTTGTCGATTCCCATTCCAAATGCATTGGTGGCTACCATCACACGACAGCGGTCATAAATAAAATCATCCTGATTGTTCCGGCGTTCCTCATCGGAAAGTCCTGCATGATATCTGGTGGCCGTGATGCCGTCACGGATCAGCTTTCCGCAGACCTCCTCCACCAGCTTTCTGGTAAGACAGTAGATGATTCCACTGTCGTCCGGATGCTCCAGTATGTAATCGTGTACTTCCTTATATTTATCTTTCGGTGTTTTCACTGCAAAATAAAGGTTTTCCCGGTCAAATCCTGTGGTTGTGCAAAAGGGATCCTGAAGCCCCAGAAGTCTTGCAATATCCTCCCTGACCTCCTTCGTGGCTGTAGCTGTAAATGCACCGATCACCGGTCTTTTTGGAAGCTGTGCCACAAACTCTGCGATCTTCAGATAGCTTGGCCGAAAATCCTGTCCCCACTGTGATACACAGTGTGACTCATCCACTGCGATCATGGAAATATCCGCGCTCAGCGCAAAATCCAAAAACGCCTCTGTGGTAAGCCTCTCCGGTGCTACATAGATGATCGGATATCGTCCTGCCTTTGCATAGCGCAAGGCTGTGAAATACTGCCCCTGCGTCAGAGAGCTGTTGAGGTATGCTGCTGAGATGCCGACCTGGTTCAGGCTTCTCACCTGATCCTTCATAAGGGAGATCAACGGTGATATTACCAGTGTGATCCCCTTCATCATCAGTGCCGGTACCTGATAGCAGATGGATTTTCCTGCGCCGGTTGGCATCACTGCCAGAACATCTCTTCCTGCAAGAAGCGCATCGATCACCGCTTCCTGCCCTTCTCTGAATGTATCATACCCGAAGTGGGTCTTTAAAAGTTCCTGTTTCGTCATAAATCGACATGATCCTTTCTGTTACGTTCCCACCGGAACTGTAACGCTTCTCTTTTTCATTGTCGAATCGCTGCTGTTTTCCGAATATTTTATTTTAACATATTTACAGATAAATTGCCAATTGATACAAAAAAATCACAAAGCACTTACTCCCTGGTTTCCTGTTATAATGATATAAGAGAAAGAGTCTGTTTATACTGTTCCGCAGCAGAGGACCCTGAATTCATGGAGTACCCGGGCCTCTGTTCAGTAACAGCCAGTATGCTCATAAAAAAAGGAGGGTGTATTATGTGTAAAAGAAAAATAAAAACCATCGAAGCAATTTTTTTCCTGATTCTTTTTTCCTTTATTGTGCTCCTGCTTCCCCTGGATGCTCACGCCAGAGTCCGGGTCGTGACCAAAGGAACCTCTTCCACCATCCGTGATACCGACGGTGTGATCGAAGATGAATTTTCAGACATTAATTTCCCGATCAACATCAAAAATGCAAACTGCCAAAAACGGATCTATGCCGTGACAGTTCGTGTAAGCTTTTATTCACCCAAGGGAGTCATCCCAAAAAGCACCACATTTTCTATTGATGGGATCAATGTGGTTAAGCTGAGCACTTCAAATTATACACCGCTGGCATACAAGGAAACCTTTTTCACCTACGATGACAACATAGAGGATGGCTACCTGGAGTTCGATTTCGGCAATAAAGAATGTCCGGTACCGGTAGACTGTGACTATGAGGTTACCATCAAACAGGCAGTACCGGAAATTTTTATCACCAACAACAATTATCTGAACCAGAGCATCCGAACCGGAAAAACCACTTCCATCGGAATTGAGATTTCTGATCCCTACGTAAAAACCATCAGCAAATCAAAATTCAAGGTTACTTCTTCCAACAGCTCTGTTCTCAAGGTACAGAGCATCACTCAGGATTCCAAAAAACGCAGCCGTTTCACAGTCACCCTGAAGGGCATGAAAGCTGGATCCGCAAAGATCACTTTATCCTATCCAAAGGCCGCAGCCTGTAAGCTGACCGGAAAAGTAACCTCGCCTTCAAAAACCGTAGCAACCTTCCGCGCTTCCAAAACTACACTCAAAGTTGGCTCCAAGGTCAGCATGCGTTCCCTTATCAATCTGAAGGGCGGTACCAATCTGACCATCAAAAATGCAAAATCCAGCAAGCCTTCTGTACTTGCCATTTCCGGAAACTATCTTGTCCCAAAGAAAAAAGGGTCAGCCACGGTTACCGCAAACTTAAACGGTGTCAATCGTAAGATCACTATTACCGTATCCGCACCGGCCGCCAAACCTACCGTCAAAAATCTGAAGATCAGTGTTGCCGGTATCAAGTATGGCCCCAATGACATGAAGACCTATTATACCTTAAAATTCACCAATACTTCTGCGAAAACCATCACCACCGCAAAAGTACAGATCACCACAGGTTCCGGTATCTATGACCAGATGTACTGGACCAAGAACCTGACACTGAACCTAAAGCCCGGAAAATCCATGACAAAAACCTATTTCATCCAGAACATGGTCCAAGCACCGGAAAAAAGTGATATTTCCGTTAAATGTCTGAAGATTAGCTGGAAGTAAATAATTCAAAAGGGACGTGCCGCAGTATTGATTTAAAAATCATCACTGCAACACGTCCCTTTTATATATTCTCTCTGAGCTGTCTATACGTTTTGTTTTTATCCTGTATCCTACAGTACCTCATTCAGTACCTGCAGTCCATACTCTGCGAGGCTGTTATCCTCTTCGCCGGTACCGCCGCTGATACCGAGACCGCCGATGATGGTGTCTCCAACCTTCAGGGGTACACCGCCTCCGAATATCACAATATTGTCACTCATTTTTCCAAGGCCATAAAAGGTCTGGCCCGGTTGTGTCAATCTGGAAAGCTCCATGGTGGACATCTTCACTGCAACCGATGTATAGGCCTTCTTCAAAGCCACCTCAAAGCTTACAAGAAAAGATCCATCCATCACATGAACCGCAACCGGATTTCCATCCGGACTGCATACCGCAATTACAGAAGGCTTGTTTCTTCTCAAAGCTTCCTGTTCGATCTTCTCAATAAGCCTCTTGGCAGAATCCAAAGTGATACGCCCCTGGATACCCATACGCTTCAGCACTTCCTGGATCATCGCCGTATTTGCTGCCATACTGTCATTCTGTGCCATCGCCGTATTTCCTCCCACTGCTGTCGTCACAGTCCCATTCTGCACATCAAAAGCCTGTACATCCCTTTTCTGCACCATCTGTAGATCCTGTGCTCTTACATCCACCGCTGATATACCCGCTGCAACATCTGCACTACTTCCAACAGTTCCTACAGCCTCTGCCCCAACATTAGCTACAATCCCAGCAGTTTCTGCTTTCACAGATTCCTGAACACTTTCAGAAATATCTGTCTTCTTCTCTTCAATCTTCGCTGCATCCACATACCTTGCCAACACATAAAAATAATCCGACAATCGATTCATATATTTCTTGGCTCCGGTATCCGATCCAAACTTCACACTGACCAGCGCAAGCTCTCTCTCAGCCCTACGCGCCACAGCTCTTGTCACATCAATCTCAGCCACAACTCGGGAATCCCCCGGAAGAATCGGAAGCCTCTCTCCGGAAAAAATCTCTTTCATCCGGCCAATCTCCTCCTCCAGAAGCACCGTCCGGTCTTCACTGACCTTAAACTCCCGATTATAAGGATCAGAAACCCCATCTATGATCTTCTTCAAAGTCTCCGAGATCTTCTCCAGCATCCGGACAACATCCACATCATCAATCAGAACCCGCACAAGCCCAATATGACTCATCAGCTCCTCAACTGACCCCATCAGACAAATCCGATCATCCGACTTTGAAACATTCTTCGTATGGGAAAGATCCGTCATCCCCTTATCACCATACCCGGTATAAACCTCCATCCCAGCTCAACCTCCCAGCAACTCCTGATAAATAATCCACCCATATCAGACCAATTTTACAATCCTCGAAATGCTACGCATACCACACATACGTAAACACACACCACAATCATCCCGGCAAACCAGGCGCAGTGTCCACAAACGCGTCCACGTATTCCACGCAAACGTAACACACACCACAACCATCCCAGCAAACCAAGCGCGGCGTTCACAAACGCGCCAGCCTCCGCCAAAACGTCACACATTCAAGGCGCCACAGCGCCCCATCGGCACAACGTTCAACCCGGAACAACCGCAGCATACAGGCACAAGTCAATACCCTTCCGCCCGCCACAGTCAAGCACTCTAAAAAAAGCCCGAGGGGTGTGCAGAGGGGCCGCGGCTTTGCGGCCCCTTTGCGATTTTCATCTTTTATCAAAAAGACCAAAGTTTAGTATAAATCTTAATAATATCCTCTTTCTTCGGTACACGCGGATTTGCCGCTGTGCAGGCATCCGCAAGTGCCATATCCGCCATCTTATCAACCGCCGCAAAATAAGCATCCGGTGTGATCGTCTTCATCTCTTCGATGGTAAGCGGGATATTCATCTCTTTCTGCATAAACTGAATCCAGTTTACAAGAGATCTTACGCTCATAACTTCGTTATAATTGCTCAGTCCAAGAAGATGTGCAATATTGGAATATCTCTTTACTGCCGGAAGATATTCTTTCTGGCTTCTGCTGCGTTTGTTGATATTTGCATTATATTCAACAATATGCGGCAACAGCATCGCATTAGCTCTTCCGTGAGGAATATGGAAAATAGCACCCAGCTGATGAGCCATACTGTGAGTAATTCCAAGACCTGCTGCATTGAAGGAAAGTCCTGCCAGACAGGACGCTACATGCATCTTCTGTCTTGCATGCATATCATTACCGTCAACATATGCACGATAAAGATATACGCCACAGATCTCGATTGCTTTCTCTGCAAGTGCAGATGTAAACTCATTATGGTTGATGCTGACATAAGACTCAATTGCATGAGTCAGAACATCCATACCCGTATCTGCTGTAATCGCAGGCGGAACACTGCGTACAAGCTCCGCATCCAGAATTGCCTCATCAGCGGTCAGGCTGTCTGAGATCAGCGGATACTTCACATGTGCTTCTGTATCATTTACAACTGCAAAAGAAGTAACCTCGGAACCGGTACCACTTGTTGTAGGAATGGCAACCAGTCCGACTTTTCCGTAATTATTGATCTTCAGGGCAAACTCACGGATTGCCTTGGAAGAGTCGATGGCAGAGCCACCACCTACTGCAACGATCGCTTCCGGCTGATACTGAAGGAATTTTTTGACTCCTTCGGCAATTTTTCCAACCGGAGCATCCGGAACAACATCACAGAAAATGTCAAATTCTTTTCCACCTGCCTGAAGCGGTTTTGTGATCATATCGATCATTCCGCTTTTTACAACAAACGGGTCTGTGATAACAAGGACTCTTTTGTATGGAATTTCTTTCAGTCTTCCCAGGGCATCAGCTCCAAAATGGATGGCTGTTTTCATTTCAAATGTATTCATAGAAACTGCTCCCTCTCGTCATACCGGAACACAGGTCTCTTTTGTCTGCCTGTGGCCGAATAAAGTAAAGCGGATCTCCGCATTCCGCATACACTGCATGCTCATGAACACAATCGTTTTCCGATATATGTTCAATCTATTCCGGGTAGATGCATTCGATCTTATGCGCGCTGAAATGCTTCAGCCACTTTTCAGACGGTTTTTTGTCTGTGATGACCGTCTCGATATCCCGCAGCTGTCCTGCCACGGAAAAAGCAGTCTGATCAAATTTCGTGCTGTCTACCACCAGAATACGCATTTTTCCGGAATTGATCATGGCTTTTTTGGTTGTTCCAAAGGCTTCTTTGGATTCCATGATCCCCATATCCTCGTTTAATGCCTTACAGGAAAAGATCACCTTGTCCACATAATAAGAACGGATCACTTCTTCGGTTCTGGCACCAAGAAATGCAAGATACCCTTCCTTCATCACTCCACCGGTGGAAATAATATTCCAGCCGGATACATCCGAGAGCTCCAGAAGGATCTCCATAGAATTGGTAACAACGGTGAGACGTTCTTTTTCTTTCAGCGCCTTGGCCACAAAAACTGCCGTTGTGCTGGCATCCAGAAAAATGTGATCTCCGTCATTCACCATGGAAGCAGCAATCTCCGCCATTTTCTGCTTTCCCTGTACATTCTGGTTTTTACGAACATTAAATGGTAAATCAATACCGACATCTTCGTTGATCACCGCACCGCCATAACTCTTTGTGGCAAGTCCCTCTTTTTCCAGCTTGTCCAGATCACGGCGGATGGTTTCTTCTGAGACACTGTAAAGCTGGCTTAGTTCACTTACAACAACCCTTTTCTCTTCCTGTAATTTCTCGAGAATCAGATTTCTTCTCTCTAATGCTAGCATAAGATGCCTCCTTTTCAGATGTCATTGCAGGGATACCCTTCAAAAGGATATCCCTCAGATATAAAGACAATATTAAAGGATCGTATCGATCATTCTCTTGTCCGGATGAGCGATCACTGAGGAATCCATGTACATTCCTTTTTCAGCTACCAGCTCTTTTGCTCTTTCGATAGAAGCCTCTACTGCAGAAACCTCGCCGGTAAGGAGCATGTAAGATTTACCGCACATACCCTTGGCGATACGAAGCTCGATCAGATCAACGATAGCTGTCTTAGCTGCCTGATCTGCTGCCTCGATGATAGATGCTGCATCATAGGTCTCAAGAATTCCCAGGGCACTGATCTCCTCGACCTGTGTGGTTCCGTAGATTGCCGGGAAAATAGACTCATGTGGATTGCCCAGTACAAAACTGTCAATACATTTGTCCTCGTATGTTGTTACAGCTGTGTCTACAGCAGCTTTTACTGCGCTTAAATCTCCGGTGATAATTGCAATATATTTTCCCGGACATACTGTCTGCGCCTCCACGATCTCTACTTCAGATGTCTTAACCATGGCATCTGCTGCAGTGATACCAGCTGGTGTGGTTTTAAACTCAATCATTCCGATTGCTCTACTCATTTTGTGCACGTCCTTTCTAATTTCTTGCAATTACAACATGGCGGTCTGTCACTTCTGTAACCTTACCGCTGATGGTTGCATGGATTCCGACACTTAATCCTTGTGCAGGCTGTGCGATCATCTGGCCTTCTGTTACCATATCGCCTACATTTACGATTGCCTGTGCCGGTGCACCGATATGCTGGCTTAAGAGAACCTTTACCTTCGATACGTTTACAAGTTCTTCCTGAAGCGGTGCATCCTTGTCATATCTGGTAAGTCCCAGACGTGCCATCAGACGCTCCTCAGGAACCTTGCGGTATTCTCTGGACTCCTGAACCGGCTTCGGCTGAACACCCTGAGGTGGTCTGATTCCGGCCTTACGAAGTCCGCCCTTCATATCTGCAAGCAGTGTTCTCGGAGCCAGGCTCTGCGGACACGCATACATCTCGCAGACGCCACAGGAGCTGCAGAATGCAGAATTGATATAAGGATTCACATTTCTGAAATCCTGATTGGATGCTGCCATCATGAACATTGCCGGATCGATCGGGTGTCCCAGATTGTGTCTCGGGCAAAGATCTGTACATGTATGGCAGTGGCAGCAGATGGATGCTGCTCTCTTCAGATCTATAGAAGAAGTCCGCTGCTTCTTCATGACAATAACATGGTCCTTTGGAAGAACCAGGATTGCGTTCGTTGTTTTTGTAACCGGATCAGAACCGTTTCCGATACGTCCCATCATCGGGCCGCCTACGAAATATACAGGATCTTTCACAGTTGTTCCGCCTGCCTGGGCAACAACCTCTTCCAGTGTGCATCCCAGTGGAACTTTCACTGTAACAGGATTCTCAACTTCTGCAACAACGGAAACATATTTGCTTGTAACCGGTTTGTGTTCTTCTACCGCGCGGTATACATTGTAGAGTGTCTCTACATTGAATACGGCTACTCCCTGCTCGATTGGCAGTCCTCCTGGCCGTACCACACGTCCGGTTGCCTCATAAATAAGAACAACCTCATCACCCATCGGATAAACCTCATCCAGAAGATGGATCTTAACCCTCGGGAATTCTTCAATATGCTGATTTAAAGCATTGATCGTCTGTACATAAGACTTTTTGATTCCGATAATGGCCTGTGAAGCTCCTACCGTCTCCGCAACCATATCGAATGTTTTCATGATCTCGTATGCGTGCTTCTCCAACAACTGTCTGTGAAGTTTCAGTAATGGTTCGCACTCTGCACAGTTCATAAGAATGGTATCCGCTTTGTCTGTCAGTTTCATGTATGTAGGGAAACCTGCTCCACCTGCTCCGACAACACCATTCTCCTGCATAATTTTCTGTAATTCTTTGATATCCATGGCGTTACTCCAATCCTGCACCGTCGTCTACGATACCGACGATGGCGGCATCTACCGGTGCTGTTTCTACGCCGCAGCCAATTCTTGCTGCGCTTCCTTGTGCCACCAATACATATTCGCCGATTCCCGCACCGATGATATCGATGGCAACAATCTGGCTGTGCTCGGCCTTCATATGATGCACCGGCTCCACGATCATGAACTTATTTCCTATCAGTTTTTCACTTTTTCGTGTGGAAACAATACTTCCAACTACTTTGCCTACAATCATATGAGCCTCCGTTTTTCTCTATATCCTCTGCTGGGGATGCCGGAAACGGCATCCCCGAAGGAGGAATATTATTTGATTATGGTAACTGTATTGCCTGTGGCAATTCTTGCTGCATTTGCTTCATCTGTATCAATATGCATTTCCAGTGTAAAGCTGTCATCAACACGGATCTTAACCTGATTAAAGATCGTTCCGCGTTCATTGTCAGCTTTGACGGAAACAACATCACCATCATGTACACCCGCAGCCTGGGCATCCTTCGGAGCCATGTGAATGTGACGCATAGCCACAATACATCCCTCTTTCAGATAAATGGCACCTTTCGGTCCGACGATGGCGATCGGTGCACTTCCTGCAAGATCACCGGACATACGTACCGGAACCTTCATTCCCAGCTTGATCGCATCTGTTGCGGAAACCTCAACCTGTGATTTACTGCGGACAGGTCCGAGGATCCTTACATTCTCGATCGCACGGAGCTTCAGTCCCACAATGGTAACTGTTTCGTTGGATGCAAACTGTCCGCCCATCAGATCCTTTTTCTTTGTGAGCTGATAGCCTTCTCCGAACAGCGCCTCCACATGCTCCTGTGTCAGGTGAATATGTCTTGCGGAAACTCCGATAGGAACAACGAAACCATTGCCCTTGTCTTCGTTTTTGTTGATCGCATCGATCACCATTTTTGTGATCATTTCAATATTATTCGTTTCCAAGAGTACACCTGCTTTCTTTCGGTTTCATGACTGAACTTAACTCAAAACACACCGGCCGGAAGCCTTAATGGCCCTCAGGCCGGTGCGTCTTGGAACTGATCAGTTAGATTATTTAAGAACCGGAAGGATTTTCTCTACGTCTGTATGAGGTCTCGGAATTACGTGTGTAGCTACAAGCTCTCCAAGTCTGGATGCTGCTGCGCTTCCGCTCTCTACTGCAGATTTAACTGCTCCTACATCTCCACGAACCATAACTGTTACAAGACCGGAACCGATCTTCTCTGTTCCTACCAGAGCAACGTTAGCTGCTTTACACATCTGGTCAGCTGCCTCGATAGCTGCTGTAAGTCCTCTTGTCTCAACCATTCCTAATGCTTCCTGTGTCATGATCATATCCTCCTTGTGGATTATAAATGCTTTATTTGTTCTGTTTACTTTTGACTATTTTGGTGCAGCAGCTTATTTTTTGCTGCTGTTTTTGCTTGCCAGTGCTTCTTCCGGATTTTCCTGCTGTTTCTTTTTCCACCGGCTTGCACTCAGCTCAACCAGTTTGACGATTTCCTCGTGAGGATTGGCAATTACCGCATAGCTGGCAGGTTTTTTGATTGCCTGCTCCACTGCTGCATTGACAGCTGCTGTAACTGCTGATACATCGCCTTGTACGATCAGGGTCACCAGTCGTCCGCCCAGCTTACGCTCCCATGACGCCAGCTCAACGTCTGCCGTTTTGCACATGATGTCCAGGGCATTGATCGCCGCTACAACACCAGTGATTTCTATAAATCCATATGATTTTCCCATGAGCGAACTCCTTAATTAATTTCCGTTCCTCTCAAAGCCTGAAATCAGAGCTTCGGAAGAATTTTCTCTACGTCTGTATGAGGTCTCGGGATTACGTGTGTAGCTACGAGCTCTCCAAGTCTGGATGCTGCTGCGCTTCCGCTCTCTACTGCTGCTTTTACAGCGCCTACGTCTCCACGAACCATAACAGTTACAAGACCGGAACCGATCTTCTCTGTTCCTACAAGTGCAACCTCTGCTGCTTTTGTCATTGCATCTGCTGCCTCGATTGCAGCTGTGAGGCCTCTTGTCTCAACCATTCCTAATGCTTCCTGTGCCATGATTCTATCCTCCTGAATCTTATCTTCGTTACATTTTATCATATATGATTCCGCCACTTTTGTAAAGTGAACTTCGGAATCCTCTTAATCTTTATCCAAGGCGCTGATTTTCAGCATTTTCTGTGTACCTGGTTCCGGGTTGGGGATTATGTAATGCTGTACCACGCCTGTCATGCTCTCTGCAACTTTCATGCCGGCTTCTACCGCTGCCGTGACATCTGACACGCTTCCGCGGTACTTGATGCAGACAAGAAGCGGTACTGGCAGGCTGTCCGCATTCGCCGGTTTATTCTTATCGAATACCTCCAGGTGGACATTTGCAGCCTTGCACCCGGCGTCAGCTGCCACAAAGGCTGTTGCAAGTCCGAAGACCTCAAGAATTCCTACAGCTTCTGCCATGTTGCTTCTCCTTTCCCGTTAAGGTTATTTATTAACAATCGCGATCTTAAGACCTGTCATTGCCAGGTTTGTCTCAAGTGCCTCGTTGATCTCCTCAAGCGGGAACTTGTGTGTGATCAGCTCAGACATTGGAAGTCCGATTGCTTTTGCTCTCTTAAGGAAATCAAATGTTGTTGCATAGTCTCTGAGGTTGTATACCCAGGAACCAACAAGGTTGATCTCTTTGGAGCAGAGGTCGAAGTGCGGGTTGATGGTAGCGTCTCCACCGTTGATGAAGAAACCAAGCTCGCAAAGACCGCCGCCGTTGCGGATAAATTTGTAGATGTTGGAGTGTGCATGAGGATTTCCAGTACACTGGAAAGCGAAATCTGCAAGATGTCCGCCCTGAGCCTCTTTCACAGCCTCAGCAAGTGCCTCAACACCCTTGAAGTTCATAAAGTTTACAGTTGTAGTTGCGCCCATTCTCTTGGCGAATTCAAGACGCTGCTCGTTTCCGTCTACTGCACAGATGTTGTGAACACCCATTGTATGAAGAACAGCAATACAGATCAGACCGATCGGTCCGCAGCCCTGAACAACAACTCTGCTGTTGAATTTCAGGATTCCTGTTGTTTTTGCTCTCTCTACTGCATGTACAAGTACTGCACATGGCTCGATGAGGATACGGGAATCAAGATCCAGGTCACTTACATTAAAGAATGTGGAACCGAATTTTCCGCCTCTGATGAAGATGTAATCAGCGAACCAGCCGTTGAATTTAACGTCGTCATCCGGAAGAAGTCCGTATACGTCAGCGCCGCCTACGTTCTTCTTGTTAAGGTCGAACATTGTGATTTCCGGATCATCTTTGAAGATCATACAGGTAACGATCTTGTCGCCGACTTTAACCGGTTTACCAGCTGTATCAACTTTAACGTTTTTACCCATTTTTACGATCTCACCGGTTCCCTCATGTCCGAGAACTACTGGGATAAGACCAAACGGGTCATTTTTGTACTCATGAGCATCTGTTCCGCAGACACCGCATCCCTCAACTTTAACGAGGATGTCGTCGTCACCAACTTCCGGAAGATCATACTCCTGAAGCTCAAAATGTTTCTTCTCTGTCATCATTGCTACTCTTGCTTTTTTCGGAATTGTGTTTCCTGCCGGAGCAGCCGGAGCGCTTGTTGCAGCAGCTGCTGCAGGAGCGTTTCCTGTCATGCCGGAGAGAACCTGTTTAACGATTTCTTCGATATTTACATTGTTCATATCCATTGTTTCTGTTCCTCCTGATTAACGAATGCAAAGGCTGTCTGTCATTACGCAGCGTCTTCTCTTTGTGAATGTGCTTGCGCTTGTAAGTCCCTCACCGGTACGGCTTGCAATGGTAAATGTACAGAAGCCTTCTCCACCGAATCCAAGTGCGGAATAGGACGGGCCGTTCTTTACAAGGATCGCTGTGTCGATTGCTTTCGCATATTTTGTAATGTTATCAATATTCTTGGAATGAATATGTGCGGAATGACGGTTGCCATGTTCAAGCCATACAGCCTGCTCTACAGCATCATCAAAATCCTTTGCTCTTACGATTCCGAGGATTGGCATCATAAGCTCTGTTGTGATAAGCGGATGCTCCTTCGGTCCCTCGAAGATAATGCAGCGGGTATTTGCCGGTGCCTGAACTCCGATCATGGAAAGAAGTGTCTTCGCATCACGTCCTACACATTTACGGTTCAGCTTGCCGCCTGCAAGTACAGTCTCAACAAGCTTATCCTGCTCTTCCTTGGATGCAAGGTAGCAGTCATTTTCTGTAAGCATGTAGTGCATTAACTCATCAACTACGGAAGATACTGCAACAACTTCCTTCTCTGCGATACATGGAAGGTTGTTATCGAATGTACATCCGTTTACGATATCCTGAGCTGCCTTACGGATATCAGCAGTAGCATCAACCAGTGCCGGCGGGTTTCCTGCTCCTGCACCGATTCCTCTCTTACCGGAGGAAAGAACTGCTGTTACAACACCAGGACCTCCTGTTGCTGCGATCAGATGGATATCTTTATGTTTCATCATAATATTGCTTGTCTCAAGAGTTGGTTTCTCAACTGTGACAGCGATATTATCCGGGCCGCCTGATTCCAGGGAAGCCTCATTTAAAAGATTGATTGCGTAAATAGAAGTTTTAACTGCTGCCGGATGTGGGTTGAATACTACTGTATTTCCGCCTGCCAGCATACCCATTGTGTTGCAGAGAACTGTTTCACTCGGGTTAGTACATGGTGTGATCGCACCGATAACACCAAACGGTCCCATCTCGATCAGAGTCAGTCCTCTGTCTCCGGACCATGCAGTTGTTGTAATGTCTTCTGTTCCAGGTGTCTTGTCTGCTACCAGGTGATGCTTCAGGATCTTATCTCCTACATTACCCATACCAGTTTCCTCAACACCCATACGTGCCAGTACTTCCGCATTTTCTTTGATCTTCTTGCGGATGCAGGTGATGATCTTTTCTCTCTGGTCCATAGACATTGTCTTAACTACCAGCTGAGCCTTCTTGGCTGCTTCGATAGCATCATTCATATCCTTGAAAACGCCATGTTTTCCGGCCGGAGCATCTGCGATCTGCATTTTTGCCATAACTTCCTGTACAATTTCCTGTACCATATTCTCACTTATTGGCATGAGATGTCCTCCTTAATATTCCGTCAAAAAATTATTTCAGGCCAAGCTGAGCCATAACCTGTTTTGTGATCTGAGCAACAAGCTCTGCGTCATTCTTTGCTGTATCTGCTGCAGGAGCTGCATCTTTATCACAATCACAGTCTTTTCCAACGAAATCATACTGATATCCTGGGAACTGTTTGTAGTCCTCGCTGTGGCATGCACCGCCGCAGTTGTGGCAGTTCTTGCCGTCTTTGTTCAGGCAGAGGCTTGCCGGATGTTTTCCAGGCATACCGAATTTACGACGGATCGCATAGAGCTTCTCGATGTTCTCTTTGTCGAATTCCTTCGGTCCGCCAAGGAGCTTGGTCTGATACAGAAGCTGTGCATAGAACTCTACAGACTCCATCTTCATATATGCAGCGTTAAGGTCTGTGCTCCATGTAAGTGCTCCATGGTTCTCAAGAAGTACTGCATCGAAGTATGGAAGGTATTTCTCAAGGTTATCCGGAATCTCCATTGTGGAAGGTGTGCCGTACTCAGCGATCGGAACACATCCAAGAGCGATAACTGCCTCAGGCATGATCGGCTGTGTAAGCGGGATACCTGCGATTGCGAAAGATGTAGCATAGATTGGATGAGCATGTACAACAGATCCTACGTCCGGTCTCTTCTCATATACTCTCATATGCATCTTGATCTCAGATGATGGTTTGAATCCCGGGTTAGCCTGGATCACATTACCCTTGCCATCTACTTTACAGATGAACTCTGGTGTCATGAATCCTTTGGATACACCAGTTGGTGTGCAAAGATATTCATTCTCAGCTATCTTAACAGAAAAGTTTCCGTCGTTAGCTGCAACCATGTTACGGTTGTAGATTCTCTTACCGATGTCACAAAGCTGTTTTTTGATTTCAAACTCGTTTACCATGCTTAATTTCCTCCTTGAGCATTGGATTGCACTATTTTGTTTCTGAGAACATTTTACCCCATACCACAAAATAAGTCAAGGACAATCCGTTGTTTTATGTTGGTTTCTTGTTGTATTTTGTGTTGTTTTTATTGGTTTTTATATTTTCTGTTTGTAAAGGATCTTTTTTCTGTAATCCTGTATCTCTCAGCCGCCGATCTGGCAGTCCAGGCTGCATACCGCATGCACTGCATTCTTTAGCATCTGCATATGTTCTGCTGTAGGCGGAAGGATTCCTTCCATTAAATAGGGTCTGCCAAGTCCTTCATATTTATCCTGCCCCAGTCTGTGGTACGGAAGAAGATGGATCTTGTTTACGCCCGGAAGGGATGCTGCAAATCTTGCGATCGCCTGGATCTCTTCCACAGAATCATTAAATGTGGGGATCACCGGAACGCGGATCACCAGTCTGGTTTTTCCGTAGAGCGCAACCCTTCTTGCATTCTCCAGCATCAGTCCGTTGGCCCGTCCTGTGAATTCTTTATGTTTTTCCTGATCCATATGCTTGATATCCATCAGATATACATCCAGATAGGGAAGTACCTGTTCGATCTTTTCCCATGGGGCACAGGCCATACTTTCTACCGCTGTGTTGATCCCTCTCTCCTTTGCCGCGCGAAGAAGATCTCTGGAAAAGTCCGCCTGACACATACATTCCCCTCCGGAAAGGGTGATCCCGCCTCCGGAACGATAATAATAGGCACGGTCTTTTTCCACCTCTTCGATCATCTCACGAACTGTCACGTCGCGGCCGATCACTTTATCTTCTCCCAGAACCTTCATGTTCTGGATCCGGTATTCCTGTGATTCCGGATTACAGCACCAGCGGCAGCGAAGAACGCAGCCCTTCAGGAACACGATGGTACGGATACCCGGTCCATCGTGTACTGAATATTTCTGAATATCAAAGATCCTGCCCTTTGTATCCAAATAGTCCATTCGTTACTCCTTTAGAAGCCCTGCTCAGTACGTCTGATGATATCGTCCTGCAGAGATCTGGAAAGTGTAGTGAACAATGCGCTGTAGCCTGCAACACGTACAACCAGATGTTTGTACTTCTCCGGATGCTTCTGTGCATCCAGAAGTGTTTCTCTGTCAACAACGTTAAACTGCATATGCATACCCTTCTGATCAAAGTATCCGCGGATCAGTGCTACGAATTTCTCCAGTCCTTCTCTTCCTGCAAGTGCTGACGGATGGAATTTCTGATTGAACAGTGTTCCGTTGGATACGATAAAATGATCCAGGCGGGATACAGAAGTTGCCGCAGCTGTCGGTCCCTTCACATCCTTGCCGGCTGACGGGGAAACACCATCTGCTACCGGAGTATGTGCGTAACGGCCATCCGGTGTTGCACCGGTCTGTCCGCCAAGAGGAACGTTTGCAGATACAGGATAAAGTCCTGCCTGATAATGTCCGCCTCTCGGGTTCATATATTTCTGAAGCGGCTTGGTGTAAGTATAAGCCACATCTCTTGCAAAATAATCCACATCCGGGATATCGTTTCCAAACTTCGGAACCTCCTCGATCATCTTGTGGATCTCTTCGAATCTTGCTTTCTTCTCCGGAGATGGCTCTGTTCCGAGAGCTGCTGTCATAACAGCTGTTGCGGTCTGCTCATTTACGCGGATGCCATTCTCCTGAAGCTTCTGCATAACAATGGTGGTGATATCTGCTGCAGACTGTGCATCGATACCCTTGCCGTAGTTCCATGCCAGAGCCTCCTTCAGCTCTTCCATGGTCATCTTCTTTTCTTCATATACAAGCTTGCGGATCGCATACAGAGAATCTGCCATGTTTGCAATACCAAATCCCTGAGGACCTGTAAAGTTATAAACAGCTCCGCCTTCCTGAACGGATTTGCCTCGTTTCAGGCAGTCATCCACCATACAGGAAAGGAATGGAAGCGGACATCTCTCCGCATGTGCCACATCAATGGCATTATCAGCATTTACAAGCAGGGAAATGAAATATTCCATCTGTTTCTTATATGCATCATAGAACTCATCGAAGCTCTTCATCTCTGTGACATCGCCGGTCTGGACACTGATCTGTACCCCTTTGTCCATACCATTAGAGAAAACCATCTCCAGCGGACGGCACATGTTAAAGAATGCAGCGTCATGCCACCCCTCTGTCTTACCTGCCTTCTGCGGTTCTACACAGCCGATGATGTTATATTCTCTGGCATCTGCAAGAGAAAGGCCGCGGTTCTGCAGTGCAGGAATGATAACCTCATCATTGTAATAAGCCGGAAGTCCGATTCCTGTTCTTGTAAGCTCTGCAGCCTTGATCAGGAATTCATGTGGTGATCCGTTCCATACTCTTACAGAAAGAGACGGTGCCGGAAGGTGCACATGCATAGACGCCTGGATGCACATAAAGGAGAGATCATTGGTCACATCCTCGCCATCCTTGTTCTGACCACCTGCGATCAGGTTCTGGAAAAGGCTGTAGCCTGCAAAGCCTTCTGCAGATGCAGCATCACGGCATTTATTCAGGTCGTTTAATTTTACCCATATGCAGTCCATCAGTTCCTGGGCAAATTCTCTGGTAAGATTGCCTGCTTCCATATCACTCTTGTAATACGGATACATATACTGGTCAAAACGTCCCGGAGAAATAGAATGTCCGCTGCTTTCCATCTGGATCAGCTGCTGTACAAACCAGAAGGACTGGCACGCCTCATAGAAGTTACGGGCGCCCTTCGCCGGTACGCGTGTACAATTGGATGCGATCTGAAGGAGTTCCTGTTTTCTGGTCGGATCCTGACACTGATATGCCATCTGCTCTGCGAGCTCGGCATAGCGATGTGCATAGTCGATAACTGCCTGACAGCTCATGATAACTGCTTCCAGGAAACGGGATTTCTTTGCGTAATCACCATCTCCTACATTACACTCATCCAGTTCCTTCTGAGCTTTGGCAATGATCCCTTCATAGCCGATCGCCAGAACTTCTTCATATTTAACGGTTACGTGTCCTACACCATTGTAGAAATAGTTTCCGGGTGTAAAAATATTGTGGTCAATGGCAAGAATCGCTTCCGGTGCCATGTAGGATGTTGCAAGCTCACTGGTAGTCTTGCCTTTCCAGTATTTATGTACCTCACGGAGCTCCGCCTTGGTTTCCTCCGCAATATAAAATGGATCGGCTGTTCTGGTAGCCACTGTATCCAGCTCATCTTCCAGCCACTGGAAAGAATACTCCGGAAACGTCTGACATCCTCTCGGCGCCAAAGTGCTGCTTCCGACGATCAGCTCCTCATCACGGATGATGATCGGAATGTTGTGCAGGATGTGGGCAAATGCCTTGGCTCTGCGGGTGATGATCGGCTCGTCTTCTGTTGATTTGTAAGACTCTGTGATCAGTTTTGCTCTGGCAGATTCGATCACCGGCATCTTTGCATAAAGATTATCTACAAGATGTGTGATCCTGTCTGTTTTCGGAACATCTGCTATATGAAATTTCTCCATGATTCTCCTTTCTCACAACCGGTTGTTTCTGGTGATCTGTCTGCCTCTACGCTTCCAGAACCGCTCCTGTCCGGCTATGTGCTCATGTAGTTTTATTATACCTTACCCCTACTTCGATGTCAACGAAATCCAACATGTGTTTCTAGCTGTTTTTGTGGTTTTTATCGGTTGCGCCCTGTTGATTTTATTTGTTTTTTTGTATTTTTATGTTTTTCTCTATTGACTTTGTTTTTCTGCTCTGCCATACTTGGATTTATATAGGAATTCCTTTGTTTTTCAGAAAAAATTTATGCAAAGCGGACATTCGTATTCCGCTCTGTCACATGTTCTCAAACAGTAAAAGAGGTGTATTTTTATGTATCTTTCTGATATGCATACCCACTCCATCGCCAGTGGTCACGGCACGGAATGTACCATCACCAACATGGCACGCGCAGCTGCCGAGAAAGGTCTCCGGCTTCTCGGGATCACTGATCACGGTCCCGGCACTCTGGCAGCCGGAACTTCCTCCTATTTCCGCAGCCTTACCTATTCTCCCAAAAAACATTTCGGTGTAGAATTACTCTACGGAATTGAACTGAATATCCTTGACCGCAGCGGAACGGTAGATTTAGATCAGGAATTATTATGTAAACTTGATTACGCCATTGCCAGCATGCATGCCTGGAATTACCGCTGCGGTACCAGAGCTGAAAACACAGAAGCTTTTATCAATGTAATGAAAAACCCCTGTGTAAAGATCCTCGGACATAGTGATAACACTCATTACCCGGTTAATTATGATGCGCTTGCAAGGGCTGCCAGGGAAACCGGCACGATCTTTGAGATCAACGAAGCTTCTCTTGCACCTTATGGCTATCGTGGCGACACAAGAGAAAACTGTTTCGAGATCCTTCGATGCTGCCGCAAATATGATCTGCCGCTGCTTCTTTCCAGTGACAGCCATGGCCCGGAGCATATCGGAGATTTTACCTGTGCTGCTGAGTTTGTTCATCAGGCCATGTTTCCGGAACAGCTGATCCTCAACAACCAGATTCCCAGACTCAAGGTTTTTCTCCAAACCAGAGAATGATCTTCTGTATCTTTTCCGACAGATAACAGATATTGTCCACCCCAAACAAAACAGGCCAGTTCAAACACAGGAATATACATTTTCCTGTATCTGAACTGGCCTGTTTTTTATTTTTCCCGCTGCTTCCGTACAATTTCCGCAAGCTCGCTATATTTACCTGTAACATATCCGAAATTTTCTCTTCTGTGAGGAAGCTTGCATTCGGTGCAGTCTTTGATCCCGCTTTCCGTAAAGCGGAAATTACCACCACATTTATCTCCCAGTGCATATAAAGGGCAATAGCAGAACAGACAATTAAAATTCTCCGGATTTGCTCCTTTATGGCACGGAAAATACTCACAGTTTTTGTGGCTGAAGTAAGAGTATTCTTTGCCTTCCCAGTATGGTTTCTCCATGGCTCTTTTCTCCTCTCCTGACATAACCACACATAATTTTTTCCTATAAAAAAAGAGGTAGCGATGCCACCCCGGGGTAGAAATATAATCCGTTCATGAGTGCGCGGAGGGAACGAATGTATCCGGAGTAGTATCGCCTGCCATTTAATCATGTATAATTCATATGAACAGGCGCATTCCATAAAAAAATGCCTACTCTCGTAAAAAAGTAGACAACGTCCCAGGGGTGCGGAGTCCCTGAAATGGTTGTTACACTTTACACGGAAGTTTAACCTCGCCATAACAAGCAGGTTTCCTGGCTCCGGGATCATGACTCCTCTCTCCTTCTCATACATACGTACAATGGACTATGAGATTCGCTCCTCCGTTACAGTGACCGGATCGCTCAGGTTTCACACCTGATTCCCTTTTCTGTGGACTTCTGATAATCAATATATAACTGTCAGCTATCCTCAGCACTTGCTATGTTCAATATGGAATTATACTGACATCATAATAACATCCTGTTAATTATATGTCAATACTGTTTTTAAAATTTATACATTTTTGAGCATATTTTGTTGCTGTTCATTCCGTTCCATGGGTTTTCAATATTTTTCCTGCCGTCAAAAACAGCCCGACAAACTGCTGTCGGGCTGCTGTATTTTTATTTTCTGTTGTACGTTCTTATTATACAAGACGTCTTACAGATACAATTGTTCTGTATGTAGCATCATTGCTAATCTTGATCCCGTCCTGAGAGTTCGATGCATGAACGATCTGGCCATTACCCATGTAAATAGCCACGTGCCCGCCATAGCAGATCAGATCTCCCGGCTGTGCATCTGCGTAGGATACTTCTGTACCTGCATTCTGCTGCTCATAGGAGGTTCTCGGAAGGCTGACTCCGAAGTTCGCATAGACACTCTGTACAAATCCGGAGCAGTCTGCACCATTGGTAAGGCTTGTTCCGCCCCATACGTAAGGATTCCCCACAAACTGTGTAGCATAATTCACAACAGAAGATCCGGAACCACTGCTGTAAGAAGAACTGTCACTGGCTGAGGATGTGTCCTCTTCATTAGATGTGTCCTCTGCACTTTCTTCAGATGCATCTGTGCTGTTATCGTAATCTGCGTCTGCATTATCCTCTGTATTCTCAGTATCCTCGGACGCATCATCATTCTCACCATTGTCTGCATCTTCATCCACAGCCTCGGTGTCATCTTCAGCAGTATCCTCATCTGCATTCTCGATCACGTCGCCGTCCTCATCGTACTGTCCGTCTTCGCTCTCGTCCGCCTCATCCTGCTGTGCTTCCTGCTCTGCCTGGCGTCTTGCTTCCTCTTCTGCCTCAGCCTGCGCTCTCGCTGCTGCTTCAGCCTCGGCCTGACGTCTTGCCTCTTCCTCTGCTGCAATACGCTCAGCCTCTAATCTCTGAAGCTCTGCAGTCTGCTCTGCAAGAAGGTTGGCATAATCTGTAGCCTGCTGCTGTGCGTAGGCAATCTCATTATCATAATCTGCGGATGTGGCACGCTTCTCATCCAGCTGTGCCTGCAGGTTCTGGGACTCTGCCTCATATTCCTGCTTCATTCCCTCCAGTTCTGACTTCTCCTGTGTGTACTGTGCCTCCAGGTTTGCCACCTGCTGGATCGTATTGGAATATTTTTCAAGACTCTTACGGTCCTGCTCATAAGTTTTCTGTGTGTACTCTGCTCTTGTAAGAAGGTCAGACAGGTTCTCTGCATTCAGCATCATCTGGAACCATGCATCGTCTCCACCCTTCTCATAGAGATACTGGATACGTTTCTTCATTGCCTCATACTGTTTCTGCTTGGCATTTTTGGCCTTCTCAAGGTTGGTCTGTGTAGATGCAATGTCGGCTTCCTTATTGGAGATATCTCCCTCCAGTGTCTGGATCGAAACCATCACGTTTACAAGATTGGCATCAAGAGTTGAAATCTCGCCTTCAATCTGTGACTTCTGTGAGGAAAGCTCATCCAATCTGGAATAAGTCGCATTCAGCTGTTCGTTGGTCGCATCCATCTCCTGCTGAAGCGCTGCCTCATCTTCTCTTGTTGCGCTTACGCTGACTACCTGTGCTCCGCTGATGATGAGCGCCAGTGTCAGACATAATATCCTTTTCTTCATGACTGTTCACCCTCGCAATCTGATTCTAATTTAATACAGCGGATCTGACCATCCGCTTCGTTGGTTTTCTTTGTAATACTTTTGCAATATCTTGTTTCAATCTTTTTATATATTAACACAGTGTTATTTGGATTGCAAGGATTTTCTATTAATTAGTTTAAAACTTTGTAACATTTATTAATGATTTTGACATTAAAAAAGGAGAACCCGGGTTATCTCAGGTTCTCCTCTCACGTTTCTTATTGCTATTTGTTACATACAAATTTCTTTCAGCACATCCTGATCAGAACAGATCTGCAAGGATCTGATTGGCTGTCTTGTTCAGATATCCGTTGGGATCGGAAAGAGTGCTTCTGTTCCATCTGAAGTATGCACCGTTTCGGATATAGTTACCACTGGATTCATGATAGTCATATTTGCTGGCTCCAGGATACCTAGACATATAAGTTTCTGCCAGCTTGATCGCCTGGCTTCCGTAAGTTCCGCTTGGTGTCGGTGTTCCGGAAATCTGTACGCCGGCATTCGGTGTACAGTGGAGGATCACGACACTCTTATCGGAACACTGTCCGAGAACGATCCAGGTATGTCCGCTGTTGTATCCGATATCCCCAGGATAAAGCTTCCAGTTTGAGCTTGCCAGCTGAGCCTGGGAAACAACGGTACCCATTCCCTTGCCGGAATACAAAGATCCAAGATTTCCGGAAACATCCGTGTACATAGGTCCACCGGATCTGCTCTGCATGATCTGATATACAGACCATCCTACAAAGCCGGAGCAGTCAAGGCCCTTCTGTTCTGTAGCTTCACTGAGATCCATATAATATCTGTAATTATAGGAGCTGGAATTGCTGTCATACCACTGTTTCCATTTTGGACTGATGCCCTTTCTGGTCGCATCCGACCAGTTGTGGCCGCCGCCCCATACGTAAAGAGTCTTTCCTACCGGAAGTAATGCATTGGCAAGGAAATTCTTGATAGTCCTGGAGCTTGTCGCTGTAGTAGTGCTTGGGTTGGTATCCAAGACACCATTGCTGCCAAATGTATACTTCTTGCCATCGATCGTCTTCGTTCCCGTAGCCATGACACCGGTTGACGGATCGAAATAATATTTATATCCTTTTTTGGAATTTGTGACCCAACCGGTAGCCATCACGCCGCTCTTGCTGTAAAAATAATAGGTATCGCTGCCGATCTTCTTGAAGCCCTTATACATAGCTCCCGTGTTTGGATCAAAATAACGCTTCTGCTGTTTCTTATTCGTTGCCCAGCCCTTTGCCATAAAGCATTTGCTGGTAAAATATCTGGTCACATTCTTCTTGTCTGTAAGGAATACACTTCTGGCTGCAGCACCACTGCCTCTGTAAAAATAATATTTCTTATTACTGATCGTGGCCCATTTCGTTGTCATATATCCGCTGGTGGGATTAAAATAGCGGGTATTGTTCTTACTGTCTGTAAGCCAGCCTGTTGCCATATAGCCCTTGGCACCGTTGACATTATAAAAATATCGTTTGCCCTTGGAATCCTTAGCCCAACGCTTCATCTGCACGCCTGTGGATTTATTAAAAAAATATTTCTTCCCGTTCAGTGTAAGCCAGCCTTTTACCTTCTGTCCATTCTGATAATAATAGGACTTTCCTTTTTCTGTTTTAAAGCCGTTTTTGGTCGCAGCCTGTACATCTGTTGCCGTTGTATGTACAGTTGCTCCGGCTGCAAAGAACATCAGAACAAAAAAAAGTCCCCAGAGTTTCCATTTTCTGCTTAATTTTCGCATACATACCTTCCTTTGATAGATAGATCATTGATATTTACTATTTCTTAAGTCCGACTGATCGTAAACGTTACAATTTTGTTACGATTTTACGTCCATATTATATAACATTCTTTACGGTCCGTCAACTCTTTCCTTTTCTTTCAGAAAAATCATCATCCAGGTATTACCAATGTTGATTTTATGCAGAAAAAAGCCCCGAAACATCAGAAATATTCACTGATGCTCCGGGGATATGATCTTTTATGCAGTTTTGCTCCTGTCTGTTACAGATCTGTTACAGATCCTTACAGGAATTTTTTGCGAAGCTCTGCTCCGTCAAGGGCACTTAAATATGCAGGTGCAACATCAAATACAGTCTTGCAGCCCTTCTGTCCTTCCTGGTTCATGCGGTATGCAGCTCTTGCATAGGCAACGATCACAGAAGATGTAAACTCAGGATTGGAATCCAACTTCAGGCTGTACTCGATCACATGGCTGTTCTCATTGTTCCAGCCTGTTTTTCCGCTGCGGATCACAAAACCGCCGTGCGGGATACCGCTGTGGTCACGGTCCAGCTCTTCCTGGGAAATGAAATGTACCGTTGTATCATACTCGTCAAAGTAGTTCGGCATGGTCTTGATCTCTTCCTCGATGCGTGCAAGATCAGCACCTTCCTCAGCAACTACGAAGCACTCTCTTGTATGTTTCTGGCGTGTGGTAAGCTCCGGATTTTCTCCGTTTCTTACTGCCTCAAGTGCAGCTTCTACCGGAATGGTGTACTGCTTTGCATCCTTTACGCCTTTGATGCGGCGGACTGCATCAGAATGTCCCTGGCTGACACCCTTGCCCCAGAATGTGTAGTCGTTTCCATTTGTAAGGATCGCATTTGCATACATACGGTTCAGAGAAAACATTCCTGGATCCCAGCCTACGGAAATGATTCCTACATGTCCACTCTCTGCTGCTGCCTTGTCAACATTTGCAAAATGCTCCGGGATTTTCTTATGTGTATCAAAGCTGTCCACAACATTGAAATATTTTACATACTCCGGTGTCTGAACAGGAAGATCTGTCGCACTTCCTCCACAGATGATCAGGACATCGATCTCATCCTTCAGCTTCTCCGCATCTTTTACAGAATAAACCTTTGCGGTCTCTGTAAGGATCTTTACAGTCTCTGGATCACGTCTGGTAAATACTGCAACCAGCTCTGTATCCGGATTATGCTTGATGGCGCACTCCACGCCGCGTCCCAGGTTTCCGTAACCTAAAATACCAATTCTTATACTCATAACGATTTCCTCCTCTTTTTCTCTGCAGTATGACATTTTCCGGACAGCATTGTGAATTTCTGTCAGAAAAATCCCTCTGCGATCTATATCGCAAAACGGATCTGCAGGATCCGCCTTACAAACATATGGATATGCTGCCTCAGGATATTCCGATTCTCAATTCCGGGATATCGATGACCGCTTTGTTCCTGCATCAGCAGCAGAAAAAGCCGCCCGGCCAGCACATGAAACAGGCCATGGTCCTGCAGCAGGCATCACACATATCCCCTTCTGCAGTCGGCATTCCCCCAAAGGGATCCTGCCGCTGCTGATACCAGCCGCCACCGCCTTCCATTCTCTGGAGCAGCATACGGTACTGCATATTATCCGGTTCCTGACGGACTGCTTCACGGATCTGATCCAGAGCTGTTACATTATTTCCCATTCCCATATTTGCCATAGCAGCCAGGTAATACCATTCCCCATTTTTCTGACCAAGAGAATCCAGTACATTCATAGCTTCCTGAAAATGACCGCTCTGCACATAATTGGCGGCCGCCCTTCTGCGCATACTTTCCTCATCCTGATAGGCACTGGAACCGGCATTTCCGTAATTTCCAAAACCACCGTAATTTCCGTAGCCGCCATAGCCATTCTGGGAACTACTTCCGTACTCACGCTCTTTCATGATCTGCTCGTAAGCCTGCTGCACTTCTTTGAATTTTTCTTCGGCCTGATCCTTATTCGGATTATTGATATTGGCATCCGGGTGATACTTTCGGCTCAGCTTCCGGTATGCCTTTTTTATTTCATCATCAGATGCGTTTCTGGGAACTCCCAGCACGCTGTATGGATCTAACATTTTTTCTCTTTCTCCCGTTCTTCCCTGCGCTTCTGTCCGATCGCCGCAAAGCGGCACCAGACGCCGGAATATAAAATATTTCGAAGGATATCTCCGTATCGGAGGATCGGCAGCTTTTCAAATTCTCTGCAGCATTCTGCAAGCATCATCATAAGAAGCCGACGTACCTCTTCCTCGAACCCTTCTATCTTATATTTTTCAAGGAAAGGATTGTAATTTCCGTTTTCTGCATCTTTTTCCACATCGTCATAAGCATCCAGGATGTAGATAAATTTTCCGAGATAAAATCCCAGACGGCGCAGGGACGATTCCCAGACATCCTTACGGAAGGCCAGAATCTCTTCCATGATACGTCCGGAACACCCGGCTACACGGTCCACATCGGTTTCCCCCTGTTTTTCCAGGGAAGAAAGCTCCTCTAGTGCGTTTCGGATCCTTTGGATCTTCTCCGGATAAGCGGACATATGCATATTTCCGCAATTCTTCAGAATTCCTGCATATGCATAGCGCAGTGGTTTGTGTTCATCCTGCCAGTCATCCATACATTTGTAATAGGTAAGGATCACATTCATATCCGCACAGTACTCAGTTACTGTATTTTTGCGCACCGGCTGGGGCTTCAGCGGATGGACCACACACCTGGAGGTTCCCTTCTTCGTTGGCGGTTCATAAAGAGCGCTTAAAAGAAGGACCACAAATGTCATATCATAAGTCAGTGAGATCTGTCCCGGTATCCCGTATCTCTCCCGCAATTCTCTGCAAAGACCGCAGTAAAAAGAACGGTACACATCAAAATCCTTGAATTTTATTTCCGGTTTATTAACGGTCACATATCCGAACATGTCAGCTCCTTTTTACGAATTTTGTGTGGCATTTCGGACATTCGATCTCGATCTTGCCCTTTCCCTTTGGAATACGTATCTTCTGTCCGCAGCCCGGACAGCTGTAGATGTGATGGGTCTTTCTCTGCTTCATCAGATCCTTTTCTTTATTAAAGCGAAAACGGAACTTTGACGTCATCTGAAGGAATTTCTGATTTTCGGCATAACGCTGCTGGATATTTCTGGAAAAAATACGTATATATGCATATACGATCGCTGCGACCCCGAGAATGTCAAGGGTGCTGCCGACAGTTCTGCTGAATATATTAGCAAACATTGCCAGAATGATCAGAACCAGTGCGACTCCCATGGTGAACCTGGAAAGATCATCCACTCCATAACGTCCCTGCATAAATTTATTGAATTTGTCTCTCATATGATCTGCATCTCCTTTTCACTGCCAGACGGCACTGCCCAAAAATTTCCGTAAAAAAATCCGGATGGCAGTTCCTAACGGTCATTGCATACCTGGAAAATGTAGAATTTCAGATAATAGGACTCATCTGCTGACCAGAGGATCGGATGATCCGGTGCCTGTGTACGGTACTCTACCTGGCGCAGTCTCTTATGGACATTCTTCGCTGCCTGACCGATGGTCTGTGTAAACAGCTCATACGTCATAAAATGAGAGCAGGAACAGGTTGCAAGAAATCCGCCGTCCTTTACAAGACGCATTGCACGGAGATTGATCTCACGGTATCCCTTGATGGCATTTTTTACAGAGCTTCTGGATTTCGTAAATGCCGGAGGATCCAGTACCACAACATCAAATTTCTCTCCCTTCTCCTCAAGCTCGGGAAGAAGCTCAAAAACATCCTCACAGAGGAATTTCACTGTTCCGTCCAGGCCGTTCAGACTGGCGTTTCTTCTTGCCTGCAGGACTGCAGTTTCCGACGCATCCACACCGAGAACACTCTGTGCCCCTGCAATTCCCGCATTCAGGGCAAAAGAGCCGGTATGTGTAAAGCAGTCCAGAACCTTCGCCCCCTTGCAGAGCTTCTGGATAGCAAGACGGTTATATTTCTGATCCAGGAAAAATCCGGTCTTCTGCCCGTCCCTGATATCTACTTCATATTTCACACCGTTCTCTTCAATCTGAACAAGTGTCGGAAATTCTTCTCCGATAAATCCCTTGGTAAGTTCCATTCCTTCCTGGCGGCGTACCTTTGCATCACTCCGCTCATAGACTCCACGGATCCGGATCCCATCCTCAGCAAGGACTTCCTTCAGTGCATCTAGGATCGTTTCTTTAAGACGGTCGATTCCCAGTGCAAGAGACTGTACAACAAGCACATCTGAAAACTTATCCACAACAAGCCCCGGAAGAAAGTCTGCTTCTCCGAAGATCACACGGCAGCTTCCGGTATCTACTACCTTCTTACGATACTCCCATGCGTCGCGGACACGTTGTTTCAAAAATTCCGGACTGATCTCTGTACGCTCATCTCTGGTAAGCATACGGACTGTGATCTTGGAATTGGTGTTGATAAATCCTCTTCCCATTGGATATCCGTCAAAGTCCCGGACCAGAACGATATCTCCGTTCACAAAGCTTCCCATGATGCTTGCGATCTCATTGTCATATACCCAGAGGCCTCCTGATTTCAGGAATCTGCCTTCGCCTTTTTTTAATGTTACTACTGCCAGGCTCATAAATTCTACCTTTTCCCTTTCTCGTTTCCCTATCACGGTTTGCGATGTATGAGTCCACAAAACCGATTTACGGTCAATTTTATCACAGAAAAATCCATTTTTCCAGTGCTTACACAAATCCTTGTCGTAAATCACAAAATTTTCATGATATCTTTCCGGCACGACAAAAAATACCGCAGCAGAGGTTGTTTTCTCTGCTGCGGTATTTTTTATCTCTTTTTCTGTAAATCTTTTATTCTGCTGCGGATTCCTCAGAAGAGTCCGTGTTCTCGCCGTAAAGACCTGCCAGATATTTCATGGTTTCTTTATAAAGTGTCTGCTTATCTTCCTGGGGAACATCTGCAAGAATAGCTGCTGTCACGTCTGTGGCCTCTGTGTCCTCCTGGGAACTGTCAATACTGAACAACTTCTTCAGCTTCTGATCCATCATATTCAGCTCTGTACTCTGATATTTTTCTGTACCATCTGCCTCATAGGATTCTGTACCATCCTTCAGGATATCATAATAATCCTTCTCAACAGTTTCTGCCACACTCTTCGCTGTCTGCTCATCCAGTGTTACCGTTGCCACTGCCTCTGTATCCTCCGTTGCAGCGAGAAGGGAATCTGCATCTCCCTCATACTCGCCTTTTACAAAGAGGACAAATTTGTCATAATTGTTCTTTGCTTCTTCGCTGAGCACGGAAGTATCGTTTTCTGCACTGTCTGCCTGGTCTGAGCTGTCTGTACTTTCTGAAGATTCTGTATCTTCTTTTGCCTCCGGGATTCCGGTCTCATTGCTTGTATCCTGAGAATCTGCTCCTGTTTCTTCCTCAAGACCCGGATCCTCTGTGGAGCTCTGGATCACATCGTCACCAAGAATGCTGTCATTTACATTGTTGACGATATCATCAGAAGAATCTGCATCCACATCTACGGTTTCATCACTGCTCTCGCCATCCAGCGTATCATCAGAGGAAGAGGTCTGGCCTGTGGTATTGGCATCTACCTGCTCCAGTGTTTCCTTCACATCATCATAATTGTAATCCTGCTGTGAGATCTGCTTCAGAAGAGACACGATCCTGTCAATATCGTCCTGGCTTACGGAAATATTGTTCTGCTCAGCCACATTGATGACAATATTCTGGATCTCATCTGCATTCTGTACTCCGTTCTGGATCACATCCATCTTGGACTGGTTTACAACTGTTGTCGCCTCATTTTTACCAACCTTATCTGCAAGCTCACCGGTGGTTACGATCTCCTGGTTGGCAAGCTTCGTCTTGGTCTCATCCAGCTTCTCTCCACTGGCCTTCTCATATGCCATCTGGATGCCGGTAAGTGCACCTGTTCCGGATACTTCCATCGGGCAGGCAGCAACTACTTCACAATTCTTCACACCGGATGTGGAAAGTGTCGTTGCGATCATATTACCTGTCACCCAGTTCAGATTTGCTGTGCGGACCTTGATCCCGCCGGACTGTGTGGGCTTCACATAGGCACAGCTCAAAGTTCTGGAACCGATCTGTGACTGTGGTGCGATATTATCCAGGTGTTTATGCTCATCCTCATTTGTAATGGTCATCACCTGCACCTGATCGGAACTTACATTAAAATATTTCATCATTGTCTGCTTCTGAGCATCCGTAAGATCTGCTCCAAGTGTTACTACCTTCGATGCATCTGCAAATACGGGATTTACACTTCCTGCCACAAGGCATGCACTGCAGAGCAGAGCTGCGATTATGTTTCTTTTTTTCATTGATCTTCCCTCCATATATTTTTTCGGATTGATTGTATCTGCTTAACTTTTGCGGTGTAAAGCGGACATTCCTCTTCGTTACTTACATCTCCACGAATGCGAGCGCTTCACGATCTGTCGTTCTTGTCATATTATAACACAGCTGCTGAAATATTTGTAATTTATATTATATAAAAAACGCTGCCAGAAATTATATCACTCATTTCTGACAGCGTTTTATTGCTTTTCTCATTTTCCCAGAGAACTTATCTGATCTGGTTTAATTTTCCGGTTTCTTTTGCTTTTTTCAACAATTCCCGGTTTTTTTCATTCATGATACCAAAATCCTTCAGCGGACAGTACACTTTTTCACATTTTCCCATGAACTCCAGTGCTTCTTCAAAGGCAGACTCCGAAATGCATTCAAAAGGCTTCTCCGTGATCACTTTTGCAGCCAGTTCTTTTGCCACCTGATAATCTGCGTCATTGGTATGGAGAACTCCGGTCACAAAAGGAATCCCCTGTCGCTGCAGCTTCCGATATACCGGAATCCCACTTCCATTTCCTCCGATCACAAACACCTCCGGTTTTCCAGCCGGAGGTTCCATTTCCACGCAGCCGAATTCTGCATTATAGCTTCCACGGGTGATGCCATAAAGCTTCCGAATATAATCGGAAGTAAAGATTTCCTCCGGTGCACCATATTTCTCAATGTGATCTCCATGAACACAGATCACCTGGTCAGAAATCTTCTGGGCAAGATCCAGCTCATGAAGGGACATGATCACCGTCATCTGTTTTTCCAATACCATCTTCTTCAAAATGGCAAGAAGCTCCAGCTTATGCCGGATATCCAGGAAGGAGGTCGGTTCATCCAGGATAATGATCTCCGGTTCCTGGCAGATGGCGCGTGCCAGAAGGATACGCTGTCTCTGTCCGTCACTGATAGCTGTAAAATCCCGGTCCTTCAGATCCCAGGCGTGAACCATCTCCATGGCACTTTTAACTTTTTCCTTGTCCTCTGCGGAAAGGATCCCGAGAGTTCCGGTATAGGGATATCGTCCGGTGGATACCACATCCTCACAGGTCATAAGCTCCGGTCGCATGCGCTCGGTAAGTACTACAGCCAGTTTTTTTGACACTTCCCTGTTGGTCATCCGGCTCATCTGTTCCTGTTCCAGATATACCGTTCCGCTGATCAGGGAAAGCTGTCTTGTGATACTCTTCAAAATAGTAGATTTTCCGGCACCGTTGGGACCGATCAGTGTCAGGATTTCTCCTTTATTCAGCTGAATATTGATTTCTTTGATCAGCGGTTTTCCATCATAGCCTACGGTCAGCTGATCTGTATAAAAAAAATATGATTTCATCGTTTATATCCTCTGCTGTCTGTGAATCATGATATAGATAACTACCGGTGCTCCGAAAACTGCTGTCACAGAACTGATGCTCAGCTCCGTCGGTGCAAATACAGTTCTTGCGATCAGGTCACAGAACAGGCAGAACACTGCACCGCCCAGAAAACAGGCCGGGATCACAAGCAGGGGTTTTGCAGTCTTCAGGAGACTTTTTGCAATATGAGGCACAGCGATCCCCACGAAGGAGATCGGCCCTGCAAAAGCGGTCACACAGGCAGAAAGAATACTGGAAAGCAGGATCAGAAGTATCCGGAAAGCCTTGATATTAACTCCCATATTCTGCGCGTAAGTCTCCCCCAGCTGATAGGCGCTGATCGGTTTTGACATAAAAAATACGATCACCATGGTAAGAAGTACCACAGCAGCCATAGTCTGCACATTCCCCCAGGTCATACCGGAAAAGCTTCCCAGTGACCAGTTGTGAAGATTGACTATGTTGGAATCATCTGCAAAGGTCACCACAAAGTCTGTGATGGCCGAACAGATATAGCCGATCATAACACCACTGATGACCAGCATGGACATGTTGTGGACTTTTTTTGCCACAAGGAGCACAAAGCCCATGGAAATCATTGAGCCTGCAAAAGCAGCCAGGATCATGGCACCGGAACCGATGGACACCGATCTGCTTAAAAAAAAGATCATCAGAAGCGCCACGATCAGCTTGGCACCGGAAGAGATTCCCAGTACAAAGGGTCCCGCGATAGGATTGTTAAAAAAGGTCTGCAGCAAAAATCCGGAAACAGAAAGTGCTCCGCCAAGGATGATAACTGCCAGTATCCTGGGAAGACGGATCTCCCAGACGATATTATAAGAAGTTTCATCTCCCTGATGCCGGAATATGATATTCAGGATCTCCTTCACAGAGAGGTGGATACTTCCGGAATTTACATTCCATATAAATAAAAAGATCAAAAGTACCGCAAGGATCACAAAAGAGATCCCGTATCGGACTGCGCGTTTTCTGTCATTCATTTTTTCTGGTACACTCCTCTTCTGTTTTGTTATCCTGTCCTTTCGTTTCCTGCTCACAAGTGGAAACTGGCAAAGGAGTTAAAGCGAACACTGGAATTTATTTCAGTTTATGCATATAGGTCAGCTCATCCAGAGAATCATCGTCTGTAGTCAGCATGGTGTGGATATCCTCGATCATGGTTCCAAGTCCGGTAGTTTCCTGGAAGAGATTTTTGCCTGTGCACCAGACATTTCCGTTCTTCACTGCCTTGAAATCTGCAAGAAGCTTACTTTTGGAAAGAAGCTCATCAATGGTCTTAAGTTCCCCGTCAATCGTACTGTTATAGATGATATAGTCTGCATCCTTCGCCTTGGCATAAAACTCTTCCATCTGCATATTCATGGTGGAAAGAGCATTGTCATTTACTCCCGTATCCTCCGGAACATAATTTCCTCCTGCGAGAGAGATCATTTCTGAAACATAGTCGCCGCTTTTTCTTATATTTACCGCACCTACGGAGTTGATATAAAAGAACGCCACGGTCTTATCTGTTTTATCTGCTGTGAGAACCTTATCCAGCTTGTCCGTCTGCTCTTTGAAAACCTTTTCTGCCACATCTTCTTTTCCCAGAAGAACTGCGTAAAGCTTCATCCATTCGGTCCTTCCAAGAGGGTGACTCTCATAGCTGGAACGCTCTACCATTACAGGAATCCCGAACTGCTCCAGTTTCTCCTGTACCTCCGGATTGTGATGGATCATGGTGGATTCAATGGCAAGGTCACAGCCCTCGTTCAGGATCAGCTCGTAATCCGGAGCACTGTACTTGCCGGCATAGATCATCTTTTTCTGTTCCATGGCGTCCTTTGCTTCCTGGATATACCATCCGTCTTCCTTGGTTCCGGAAAGCTTGATGCTGTCAATCCCGTCGATAGCGCGGAAAAGATCCATGGCCGAGGTTGCTACCAGATAGATATTGTTTATGGGCTGCTGCAGAACCGCAATGTCAGGATCCAGCCCCTCCGGTGCTTTCTTGCCTTCGGGAACTACAAGAAACTGTCCTTCCTGATCAATGGTGAGCAGCGCATAGCCATCGTTGTAGTAATCCACATTAAATTCCTTTGCGTAGGAAAGATCCATACTGTGGTCAAAGGTAAGGCCTGGAATATCCGCAGGCTTATGTTCTGTCTCTGCTGCCTGCACTGCAAAAGCACACCCCAGGATCAGGGTCAGCGTCAGAAATATGTATGAAATTATTTTTTTCATTTTTCTTCCTTTTTCATGCTCGAAGAATCAAAATTCAGGGTATACTCAATCTCGTGAGGAGTACTCATGGCTACAGTATCTGCAGTCACTTCCATTTCTGCGTCAAAGACTGTGACCGGGATCTCAAATGTGGAGTTTCCGTCTTTGTTCACCGGCTCATATTTTTCGCCGTCCACGATCATGTAATCATAATTCGGACTGCTCCAGATGATGGTTGCCGTAGCTTCTTTGTCCTTGATCTCTACTTTAGCTGGAGATTCTACAGATGCTCTTCCTGTTCCGCCTGTAAGGGTTACATCCGTCTCATAGGTTCCGTCCTCCAGCTTCAGCTCTTCCGGTTTTTTCCCTTCGGATTTTTTGTCGTCAGAGGTTTTTACAGGATTCTTTACGCTGACTTTATGGTCGTACCATTTGCCTTTTTCTCCCAGGATCGCCACGTTAAATTCCTCACCAATGGCCGGTACCGGGATATCAAATCCGTAAACCTCCTCTGTATAACCATCGCTGTACTTCACTGTATCTGTGGTCGGCTCAATGATCTCTGCTCCGTCCTTCTGGGCATCCTCGGCAGTTCCCGCAAACAGGTTAACGATCTTCTTGGAAACCAGACTTACGTGGATGGTCATTTTACCATCTTTGACCGTGAGCTCTCCTTTATTGTCATTGGCCTCATTTACATGAAACATGCTGCTGTCTGTATCAAACTCTGCTGTATAAACGCCATCTTCCAGGGTATCTGCTTTGGCTGCATCTGTATCCTTTTCTTCGGAAGCTTCTGCTTCCTCACCGGACTCTGTTTTTGTTTCATCTGTTTTTGCCATCGCAGGCACAGAGCCCAGCACCAGGACTGATGCACTTGCCATTGCAAGAATTAAGTTTACATAGCGTTTTTTCATGATAATCTTCTCCCTTCCATAGATACAGCAATCTGCCCGGAAAACAGTCTTCCTGATCTTTCCGGGCAGTTACATTGATTTCTTATAGGTATCTGAACTCACTCAGATATTTTTATATTTATTATTCTGCGGACTCCTCAGCAGAATCAGCCTCTGTATCTGCTGCTGCATCAGAATCTGCGGACTCCTCAGTGCTTCCCAGAGAATCGATGGCTGCCTTTGTATGCTCTACATAAAGCTTCTCAACTGCTTCGATTCTTCCAAGACCCTCGATCTGGCAGTCAACCTTATCGAAGTTTCCGGATGCTACAAACTGGCTCTTCCAGGAATCCTCCTCATCACCGGCCATATCGTTATTTGCATGGTCTCCGGCAACAACCATCAGCGGACGAAGAACAACGTTCTTGTATCCTGCTTCTTTTACCTTCTCGATAACCTTGTCGCAGGCTGTATCTTCCGGCTTACCCTCTACAGTACCGATGAATGCGTTCTTCAATCCAAGGTTTTCCATCTGTGTCTGCATCTGATCGTATGTAACGTTAGCTGTATGAGATGTTCCATGTCCCATGAATACGAATGCTGTGCCAGCCTCAGCTGCTGCATCCATGCTGTCAAATCCGGCCTCTTTGCAAGCCGTATCTGTGATTGCCTGAGCAACGGCTTTCTTGTCATCATTGATCACAGTTGCATCGTCTCCAACCTCACCGAGCATTGGCTCTGCGATAGCTACAGACTCGAATTTATCTTTATAGCCATTGATCGCTTCTGTCATCTCATCGTACTCAGCACCATGCATCAGATGGGTAGGCTGTACAACCAGATTCTTAACACCATTCTCTACTGCACGGTCAAGAGCCTGCTGCATGTTATCGATCACTTCATCATCTCTTGCCTCTACATGGTTGATGATGATCTGTGCTGTAAATGCTCTTCTTACAGACCAGTCCGGATAAGCTTCTGCAAGAGCATCCTCGATTCCCTTGACATCCTCTGCACGGCTGTCATTGAAGGAAGTACCAAAGCTTACAACAAGAAGTTCATTCTCACCGATCTCATCCTGGTTACGCGGATCGTCCTTGGAAGCATCTCCTGTGTCACGTCCGAAATAATCCGGATCTGCATTCTCACCCTCTACCAGTTCTTTCTGAGCATCTGTCAGAGCATCCCATGCTTCTTTGGCTGCCTTGCAGTCCTCATCTGTTGTGTCGTTTCTTTCCTGTACATAGATCTTGTCGATCAGAGCTGCTACATTATCTGCTGCTTCCTGATCTGCATCAGAAGCCTCTGTGGTATCAGCTGCCTCAGCGTTCTCTTCTGTAGCAGAATCCTCTGCTGCCATTGCTGTTGTAGCCGCACCCATAGAGCATGTCATGGAAACTGCGAGCATCAGAGCTAACATTGTTTTTCTTTTCATTTCTCATTGTCCTCTTTTCATGTATTTCCAGAATACTGATATGTACAAAAAAGCAGCAGCTCTCTGCGGCCGCCTGCTCACACATGATTCTCTGCGCAATACAAATACATAAAAAGAAGTTCTGTATTGTTATGGAGAATACCGATTCGTAAACCGCGAATCCCTGAATCTCACAATAAGGCAGTTCTCCTGACTTGGTTCCACGCTGCTTTCCCTTCCCGGTCTCCCAGTGGTTATAAAAGCAGCTCCCCTTTCACAGTGACGGTATCGTTCCGGATTCTCACCGGATTCTCTTTTGCACATCCGATTGGATGCAACCTTATCATTATAACATTTGCACATATTTTCTTTTACCTGGTTATCTAACTTTTACCACAAACTCATAAATTTGTCAAGATTGATGTCAGACGATTCACGGTTTTCTGTGATCTTCGCTCACAAAAAACACCTCGCGAAATATTACCAGTGAACAGTAACCGGTTTTCTCCCTGTATCTGTCAGTTATTATCAGAATACTTTCTCCAATATTCATGCATATCCTGCATAAAAAACAGCCCCTTTCTGTCATCACCCTGATATCAGAAAAGGACTGTCTTACATCAGATATTCGCAATCCGCTTTGCTACTTGCTCATAACAGATAAACTGCTTTGCAGTTTATCTGTTAAAATACTCCTGCTCCAGGTATCTGGCTACGTAGACTCCGCTGGCAGATGCATGGGACAGAGAATGGGTCACGCCGCTACAGTCTCCGATAACAAAGAGACCCTTGTGGCAGGTTTCCAGATTTTCGTCGATCTCGACCTCCATGTTGTAGAATTTAACCTCAACGCCATAAAGCAAAGTATCATCATCTGCGGTTCCCGGTGCGATCTTGTCCAGGGCATAGATCATCTCGATGATGCCATCCAGGATACGTTTCGGCATAACAAGGCTTAAATCTCCCGGTGTCGCAGAAAGTGTAGGTGTTACGAAACTTTCCTCAATACGGGCTTTTGTGCTTCGTCTTCCGCGGATCAGATCTCCAAACCGCTGTACCATAACACCACCGCCAAGCATATTGGAAAGTCTTGCAATGCTCTCACCGTATCCGTTGCTGTCATGGAACGGCTCTGAGAAATGCTTGGATACCAGAAGGGCAAAGTTTGTATTGTTGGTATGCTTTGCCGGATCTTCGTAGCTGTGACCGTTTACTGTGATGATACCGTTGGTATTTTCATTCACGACAACACCTCGCGGGTTCATGCAGAAGGTACGGACCATATCCTCAAACTTCTCAGTTCTGTAAACGATCTTGCTCTCATAAAGCTCATCTGTCAGACGGCTGAAAACCTCTGCCGGAAGCTCCACACGGACTCCGATGTCCACACGGTTGGAAAGAGTCGGGATCTTAAGCTCTGTACATACCGTCTCCATCCATTTACTTCCGCTTCGTCCTGCGGAGATGATACAGTAAGTTCCCTCGTAACGCTCATCTCCTACAAAAACTGCATAACCGTCTTCAGTTTTTTCTACTTTGTCAACAGATGCGTCAAAATAGAAGTCCACATGGTCTTTCATTTTTTCATAGAGGTTCTGAAGCACCACATAGTTGATATCTGTTCCCAGATGACGGACTGATGCATCCAAAAGATGCAGGCCGTTCTGAAGGCAGAGCTTACGGATCTCGCTGTTTGTGGTAGAATAAAGTTTGGTTCCCTCACCGCCATGCATCAGGTTCAGTTTATCTACATATTCCATCAGCTCTGTGGCTGTATCCTTGCCGATATGCTGGTACAGAGTTCCGCCAAACTGATTGGTGATATTATATTTTCCATCAGAGAAAGCGCCTGCACCGCCAAAGCCCTTCATGATCGCACAGGTTTTGCAGTGGATACAGGATTTTACTTTCTTTCCGTCGATGGGACATTTTCTTTTTTCCAGAGGATGACCGGCTTCAAAAACCGCGATCTTTTTCTCCGGATCATTATTCATCAGTTCATAGGCCGCAAAGATTCCACCGGGACCTGCTCCTACGATCAGTACATCATATTTCATAAATAAAAACTCCTTATCTTGTATTGCACATTTTCAGTATTTTGTTTTTGCACAAACCCTGTCTATTTTACAACAAACGTGTTCAAAAGTCACCGTTTTTTTCGGAACCTTCCGATCTTAAGCTTTTTTCCATCTGTTTCCACGGTAATAGCACCGTTTTTCATGGTGTATTCCACCTGACTTCCGGCCGCTTTAAGCCGCTCTACGGTTTCCGGTGACGGATGTCCGTAGGTGTTGGTGGAAGAACAGGAAATGATCGCCATTTCCGGCTTTATTTTCTCAAGAAATGCTTCTGTGGTAGAATAACGGGAACCGTGATGTCCCACCTTCAGACAGTCAACATCCTCAAGCCCCCCGGCTGCCAGAAGCTTTTTCTCCGTATCTGCACCGATATCTCCGGTAAAAAGCATCTGAAAATCTCCAAAAGACAGCTCTATCACCATAGCTTCCTCATTCACATCTTTTCCTGTGGCATTTTTCTCCGGCCACAGAACAGAAAAAGATACTTTGCCGCAAGGCAATTCATCCCCTTTTCCTGCCGTCATGACCTTAACTCCGGCTGTTTTTGCTGCCTCTGCAAGCTCCCTCCACGCATCTGGTCTTTCCGCCCAGGCAGGCAGGATCAGATATCCGGCCCGGATGGTTGTAAGACCTTTTCCCATATATTCCATAAGCTCCTTCACACCGTTGATGTGATCCTGATCTGTATGGGAAATAAAAATCCCATCCAGCCAGGAAATCCCCTGACTTTTCAATGCCGGCAAAAGGCAGTATCTTCCAAGATCCGACTGGTTGCTGCTTCCTCCGTCGATCAGAAAATGGTGATCCTCCGGGGTCTCCACAAGGATACCGTCACCTTGTCCTACATCCAGGCAGATCACCTTCAGACTTCCTGCTGGATGATATCCCAGTATCAGGATTCCGACTGCCAGAAAAATACCAGCTGTTATCCGGATAGCATATAGCTTCCAACAACCTGCTTCCGCCCGTTCCTCTGATAACTCCGTTTCCTCACTGACTGCTTTTTTCTTCCGGAACTGTTCTTTTATATACTGTCCCATAAATAGAACTGTGATCAAAAAGCCATAATATACCAGGATCTGCCATATTTCCGGCTCCCCTCCGATCCAGGTACTCCATCCTGATCTTCCTGCCAGACTGCAGAGATATTCATAAAAAAGCAGCAGTACCCTTGCCGGCAGGATTACCAGTTTTGCCGCAGGAATACTGAGAATTCCCAGCAGCAGCGCCGCCATTCCTCCAGTCAGCACTACCCCCACACTTGGAAGCACCAACAGATTCAGGATAAATCCGGCAATAGAGACTTCTCCGAAAAACTTCAGCATCACCGGCAGAGTCACAAGCTGAAGAGCTATAGGACTTACCAGTGCCTTTGTCCATTTTTTCTCCGCTCCTGCAAGAGCACAGATCTTTTCCGCAGCGAGCCCCATTCCCAGAACACAGCCAAAGGACAGAAGAAATCCGCTGTCCAGGAGATAGGCCGGAGATTCCACAAGGATCATCATGGCAGTTACGGAAAGAGCACTCATCATATCATAGATCCGTCCGGTGATCCTGGCTCCCATGGCGATCAAAAACATAGTTACTGCACGCATGGTGGAAACACTCCCTCCGGTCATGATCCCATACTGCAGCATCGCTCCCAGAGAAAAAATCCCGGCAGGCCAGATTCCCAGTCCCATCTTCTTTAGAAGGTTGTAAAGCCCCATTCCCAGAATACTGATATGAAGTCCGCTGATGGCAAGGATATGTATGATTCCGGCCAGCTGATAGCGCATCTGTGTTTCCGGATCCAGTTCCTGTTTGTCTCCAAGCGTTATGGCACAAAAAACAGGCGCATCTTTTCCTGCAGCTTCCTTCAGGATCTGTCTGCAGCTTTCTTTTATCTCCAAAAGGAGCTGCCTGTAGCCGGAATACACTGCTGTTTTCTTTTGGAGCACAGCGTTCTTCATAAAATAATAAATATGACGACAGGCATAAAAGTGTTGGCTGTCAAAGCCCCCCGGATTCGCAGGACCTTCCACTCTTTTCAACGTTCCCTTGACCAGGATCCGCATTCCCGGTTTCAGATTTTCTTCTTTTTTGAGAAATATTCTTACATTTTCAATTGGAAATTTTTTTGACTGATGGATAAGATATGTTTTTTTCAGATAAACAGACTGGGAAAATTCTGTGTTTTCATACTGTTCCACCTCCCCGCAGATTATGGAACCAGGGTGCGCTTCGATCTGCTCCTGCACATTTAACGGAAGGGGATTCCCCCTGATCAGCGGAATCCCCATAAGCTCCAGTGCGCCAAGACTCAGCACCATAAGAAAACACAAAAGACACATCGGCCTTTTCGCCATAAATGTTCTCCCGTTTTCTGATATTTTGAAATGTTTTATTTTTTCTGTTCTTTTTTAGCCTTTGTGTGTGCCAGCAGGCTGTCGTTCCATTCATAGAACTTATAAAGCTGCATATTCTGTCCAAAGGTCACTTCCTTGTTTCCTTCGATGGAAATCTCAACTTTGTCCACATCCGTTGCCGCGATCAGCGTATTTACCACCGAATACACGGCAATCTGTTCCGAAACATCCAGCGCATAATCCTGAAATACGGAATTATAATCCACATAGCAGATTCCGTTTGCTCTCGTCAGCGAAAGTACCTCTGAATTCTCCGGTATTGTAGGATAATGTCCTTTTTCCAGCGGACCTCTTGCAAGCTGCTCCAGAACCACCGTAGCCTTCGGAAGATTTCGTCTGTAGCGGACACTTCTCTGTTCCGCTACCAGTTTATCTCCGTTTTTATTTGTGAAATACAAAGTAAAGGTATCATAGCTGTACACATCCCCATCGGACCCGGAAAACTCCACAAAGGTGTCGTTGTTCATGGCTCCCACTTCCTCACCCCTGGTATCTGTCAGCGGCTTTTTACCCACATAGATCTCCACAGAATCCACTCCTGGAACCTGTAAAAAGATCTTCACTATACCTGCCCGCACCAGAAGTTCTCTGGTACGTGACATTTTATCATAGGCCTCATTGAATTCTACGTTCAGGACTCCATCCTGTATAGAATAAGAAGAAATCTTTACCCCATCCGGAAAAAGTGAGATTCCGTCTTCCCGGGTCTCACGGTTATTCAGACTCTCGGAAAAATTGCGCAGCATCACTTCTGTCGTTTCCTTCTCCGGAGTATATTTTTCTTCTTTCAGTCTCGTTTCATCGCTGTTGATATAATAAAATCTATACTGCTGTTCTTCGTTTTTATTTCTTCCCGACAAACCTATGAAAGCAACCAGACCAAAAAGGATGCAGGCAGCGGCCACACAGATGATCAAAATCGTTTTTTTCATGCTGTACCTCCTAGGACGGGATATAGGACAGCGGGATCTTCACGGTAAATGTGGTTCCCTCGCCCTCTTTGCTGGATACCTTGATGATCCCATGATGCATGGCTATAGAACTTCTTGTAATAGCAAGTCCAAGACCGGTTCCGCCGATCTCTCTGGAATGGGATTTATCCACACGATAAAAACGCTCAAAGATCCGTTCAATGGAATCTTCCGGTATTCCCAGGCCGGAATCTGCAACCGTCACATAGAAATCCTTATGATCCGCATCCAGTGTTACGCGGACCCATCCCTCATCTACATTGTATTTGATACCATTTTCAACCAGGTTACTGATGGCAAGGGTAAATTTCACCTCATCCACATCTGCGGTTACCGGTCGGAAGGAATCCAGGATCAGGTCGATCTTTCTCTGATCTGCAATGGGACGGAGACGCTTCAGGATATTCTCCAGCAACTCATTGATATTCATATTACTGATATTCATATCTGCTGCTTTTTTGTCCATTTTTACCAGGGAGAGCAGATCGGTGATGATCTTGTTCTCTCTGTCAATCTCTTCTGTGATATCAGAAAGAAATTCCTGATACAGTTCCTCCGGAACCCCCTGCTGTCCTACCAGCGAATCCGCCAGAACCTTCATTGAAGTCATAGGTGTCTTCAGCTCATGAGACACATTGGATACAAACTCCTGTCTGGATTCATCCAACGTCTTCATTCTGGAAAGCATCTTGTTAAATGCATCTGTGATCAAAGCTGTCTCTGTATAATCCGGTACCGAGATCTCCTCATTCTGATATCCGTCTGTAAGGTCCTCGATTGCTTTCGTTACCCTGGCAAATGGCTTCACCAGGATCGTGGAAAGAATATACCCCAGAAAAATGGCCAGCACTACAATGATACCGATGATCAGAATCCCTTTCTGCTCCAGTTCATGGATGGTTGCTGTCACCTCACTGGAAGATGCCATGATCATCATGGCACCCTGCACCTGTTTTACATCCGGACTTTTTACCGGAACTGCCAGGATCAGCTTCTGGCTGTCAGAGTCATATTGGTAGGCATCTTCTCCTTTAAAACAGTTCAATACTTTCTGGGAAACCAGAGTCCTGCCCTCATCCACGCCATAGGTATCCTTGATGATCCTGAAATCCCTGTCTACAATGAGAATCCTGCCACCATAGCTGTTGGACAGTAATTCCAGCTTGCTGTTCACCGTCTGAGAGCTGGTGTCATTCAGATAATTCTCCTTGATCAGCAGGTCGCACATGATGTCACAGATGTTCTCCATGCTCTGCACACGGTTGGCAATGGCACGATCTTCATAGTTGGCAATGACCATTTCCGTTACGATGACACTCGGTACGATTCCCAGTATGATCAGGATGATCAGAATACGAAAGCGGAGACTTTTGAAAAATTTGCCGTTCTTTTTGAACTTCACAGGTTATGCCTGGAAATAGTAGCCCACACCCCATTTGGTGTGTACATATTTCGGCTCACTGGGATTGGCCTCGATCTTTTCTCTCAGGCGGCGGATATGTACATCTACGGTACGGACATCTCCCGGATATTCATAGCCCCATACGATATTCAGAAGATTTTCTCTGCTGTATACCTTGTTCGGATTGAATACCAGCAGCTCCAGCACATCAAATTCCTTGGCTGTGAGGTTGATCTCTTTTCCGGAGATAAATACGCGGCGTCCTTCGCAGTCCAGCTTCAGTTCTCCGACTTCCACAGTCTTGGCCTTCTCCTGCTTGTCCTGTTTGCTGCCTGCACGGCGGATGATCGCCTTGATGCGGGCTTTGACTTCCAGGATGTTGAAAGGCTTGGTGACATAATCATCAGCTCCGTATTCCAGACCCAGGATCTTATCCATATCTTCTCCTTTTGCTGTAAGCATGATGATCGGAACATTGGAAAATTCACGAATCTGCTGGCATACCTCAAGACCGTCCATTTTTGGAAGCATCAGGTCAAGAAGGATGATATCGTACTCTCCTGCTTTTGCTTTTTCCAATGCTTCCTCTCCGTCATAGGCACAGTCCACTTCCATTCCGTCCTGTTCCAGACTGAAGCGAAGTCCCTTGACAATCAGTTTCTCATCATCTACTACCAATACTTTCCTGCTCATTTAGCGCTCCTTACTTTATTGCTATTTTATCCTTTATCTTCTCATAGGTTCCTTCTTTGATGCCTGGTACATTCATGATATCCTCTGCTGAAGTAAAGGGACCGTTCTCTTCCCTGTAAGCGATGATCGCCAGGGCCTTGGACTCCCCTACACCTGTGAGAGTAGTAAGCTGGGATACATCAGCGGTGTTCAGATCGATCTTCTGCTCTGTGGAAGATGCAGTCTCGGCTTCACCGGAATTCTCTCCGGCGGATTTCTGTCCGCTCGCCGTTTCGGTACTGTTTTCTGCTGTGACTTCCGATCCATCCTGGGTAGCTGCGATCCGCTGGCTGTCCACCTCCGCCTGGGTAGGCACATAAACCTGCTGTCCATCGGAAAGTCCCTTAGCACGGTTGAGATAGCTTGCCGCAGCTTCCGGAAGATATCCTCCGGCCTGCTCGATAGCCTGAAAAACACGGCTGCCATATGGAAGCTCATAGACTCCCGGGCTGGTCACTGCTCCACATATATCTACATAAATGGTCTGAGGGGTGTCTGAGATCTCCGGCAGCTGTTTTTCAACCTCCGGAGCAGGTTCCTCCGCAGACTCATTCTGTTTCTTCTGTGATATATCTGCCGCAGCCCCTGCGGATGCCTTCCCGGATACTTCACTTTCCGTATCCTTCGGTTCTTCCTGCTCTGCATCCATTCCGGATGCTTCCGTACTTTCTTCCTGCACCAGTTCTTTCTCCAGAAATTCTGTTCCGTCATCCTTACAGCCTGTCAGCCCTGCCAGGATCTGTAACAAAAATATGGAAAAAACAAACCGAACACTTCTGATATGTGATCTTATTTTCATAGGTAGGCGGTCCACTCCTTTCCGCCGATGTGGCGGCAGGTGCCCCGTTACTCATGCAAAACCATACCTTATTTTAACGAAGTATTACAAATATTACAATACTTTTATTTCTATTTCCATTTGAAAATAACCACACCTGCAATACAGATCAGCATTCCCAACAGCTTTCTCCACTGAAAATCTGCTCTTTCCACACCGAAAATCCCCAGCAATTCTATAAGATAAGCCACCGCAAGCTGAGAAATGACAATAAGCATAACCGCCCGCGCAGGCCCCAGACTTCCCATACTCCGGATCACTGTGATAGTGATAAATGCACCGATCACTCCTCCGAGTAAATTATATTTATCCTCTACCTGCCACAGCATGCCGATACTTTCTCTGCCTGTAAAAAACCATGCTGCCACACAGACCAGAAATGCAGAAAACTGTACCCAGCCGGTTGAAACCCACAGACTGGTCTGTTTTGTTACATTTGTGTTAAATACCCCTTGAATACTCATCAGTACACCTGAGATCAGTGCTGACAAAAATCCCCACATAAAAATCCCTCCATATATACTCCATTTCCGGTATTACTGCTGGAAAAAGGCGCTGCATATTTCTGCAACGCCTTTACGGTTTCTTATAATTTAGTTTATGTGATTTTCCTGCAATTATACACACTGCTGCCCTGTTTTCTCATCCGCATAATATTTATATACATGATCACGAAACGCTCTTTATTCCGAAAAATACTTTCTGAGATATATCCTTCCGGAAAACGCAATATGCGGCATCTCATAAAAAATGGCTGTTTTCGGACAGATTGGACGATAGAGTGGGTCTGCCACAATGATCCTGGCTGTTTTCAGCTTTTCTTCCATGGCTTTCTCGCCACAGATGGCTTCATCTCCCTTGCGCAAAAGTCCCTCTGTGATCTCCAGCGGACAGAGTAGCTGAACCTTTTTTCCGTATTTCTGCTCTATGACTGCTGCCAAGGAGCCCATGGTAACCGGTTCTCCGATGATGGTAATGTCCGGTACGGAAAAAAATACCTCATCTTTGTCGGGCATTTCCCTGCTTTCTCCTGAAGGGTCAGATACTGCTGACAGACTGTTCCTTCCCTGAAAATAGATTACCTGCTCCGGAGTTACTTTCCACAGTTCCTCCTGTTTCCCTAAGATCTGCCCTCCGCTTTCCTCCGCGGAGTCATCCTTTTTATTTACCCACTCTCCACAGGATCTATCCGCGATCCGCTCAAGTGCATCTGAAATCTGTCCCTCATAGCCTTCCACAGGAGTCCCCACGAGAAATGGCGTACCGAATTTTTCTTTCAGCACATTGGCCGCCGGGATCCCCACAGAGGATACCACAAGGTTTACCGCTGCTTCGCCGGCACGGGACAAAGCTTCCAGCGTATCCCCCATAGCCCAGGTGGAAAGTATCTCCCAGCCATAGTTTTTCAGACGTTTTTTCATGGCATCTACTGCAGACTGCGGGCCAAGATCAAGGGGTGTTGCTCCAAGAAGATTTAATTTTCTGCTTCTCTTCTCTGTAGATCTTTCCGCAGATCCCGTCGGTACTTCTGAACACCTTCCTGTTTTCTCTGCTGCTCCTGTGAAATGTCCTGCGATTTCCGCCAGTGCCAGCCCTGCTCCGTATACATAGTCGTGCATGCCGCTAGTCGGAACCGAAAATACCGGAATTTCGGTCCTTGCTGTAAGTGCACGGGCCAGTCCCTGAAAATCTGTTCCGTTCATAAAGGGGATCGGTGAACTTGCAAGTGCAATAAATTTCGGTTTCAGCTCCTTTGCTGCCTCTTCGATATCTTGAAGAAATTTCTCATCATTTCCCATAATGGCATCGATATCCGTAAGACCTGAGATAAAGATCAGACTGTCCTGGTCGTACCACCGGATCTCATCATGGGTATTATAGGTAGAATTACAGCCGGAGGGATCATGCATCACTGTCATTCCTCCAAGCTCATACAATGCGGAGCAGACGCCGGACACATCTGCCGTGTAGATCGGTATGATCCGATATGCCTGTCTCATATGCAGCTTTCGCACCCCCATCCCTTTCGAACGATCAGATCCTCCGGAGCTTTTTCCTCATTAAATGCCTCCAGCATCAGCTGTGCAGTACGTCTGATCCCGTCAAAGCCCCAGAGCCCGCCGCCCTGTACCATATTGACAAAATTCCGGCTTCCAGTAAACCAGGCTGCTTTTTGTCCGACGGCAAGGAGTTTTCCGGAATGCTGCCGTGGCCGCACTCTCATCTCCGGGCGAACAGTCGAAATCAGCCTGAGTTCCGGATAATTCTCCTTCAGCCAGAAAAATACTTCTTTTTCTTCCGGGCTGATACTGTCCAGAAAAACGGACTGTACCTGAAATCCATGGGTAAGGAGAAGCTTTGCAAGTCCCAGAGGTCTTGGATGAAAAAGATAATCCACAGCTATGGGAGTGTCACCGATGATCTGGTGTGCATGGGAAAGAGCCTCCTCGCATTTTCGGATCTCCGTTTTGATATCCAGGCCATTTTTACCGCAGCTGTGCTGATCCAGCAGCTCCAGCAAATACTTTTCCTGCGTCTCTATCTCCTCATAGTCAAAGCTTCCGGGCAGGTATAAAAACGGCCTTCCAAGTCTCTCCGCCTGCTGCTGTACTCCGAATTTTCCTGCCGGATAACAGTTAAGAATCAGGCTTCCCTCTCCCAGGCTCTGATAATCCTCCCAGGTCTTACAGGCCGGTGCTTCCCGGAGACGGATTCCGTTCTTTTTCAGGATCCGGCAGATATCTGCACTCTCATCCAGAACAAAATCACTGCCCAGGACTGTGACACATTCCGGATCAGCTTTCCTCTCCGGTACTGCATCATACATGGCACGGCGCAGCTTCTGATCCGGAGTCGGACCTGTTTTCTGCATGACAGGATCCATAAAGCATCGCATAAAAAAGATCTCCGGAAATCTTTCTTCCAGTTCGCCGTAGATGCGGTCCAGATCACTTCCCAGAAAATGATGAAGACACACGGTAAAAAGCAAGACTGCCTTTGGCTTCTCATCCAGCCGGTTCAGAATGTCCGTCACTCCTTCAATGGTCACATCCTCCAGATTTCCGCCCAGAAGATCCTTTTCCTCCACGATCACAAAGGAAAAACGGTCTGCCGCATTCATCTCTGCGGCAGTCAGCACAACGCCACGCATGCAGTTATCCGCACAGACGTAGATCTGCCTTGCTTCCGGAACCAGCATTCCCGTATGTACGATATTCCAGTTTCCATGGACCGGTGAATTAAATTCCAGCCCCGGCTGAAAGGGAACCGGAAAAGAGGCTTCCTTTATAAATATTTCTGTTTTTCCCGAAAGCTCTCTGTTACCAACTCTTTTTAACATGAGCCTTCCTCCCTGCATGCATTCAGAATCTGCTCGGCCAGTGTCCGGTACTCCTCTGCCATCTCACAATCCGGATAAGCTTCCAGAAGAGTTTTTCCTCGATTCTCTGCTTCCAGAACCAGTTCACTTCTGGAAAGCGTTCCCACTACCCGCGTATGAAAATCCTCTGCCAGCTCCCGGACTTTTTCTTCCTCTCCCGGCACGTTCCGCCGGTTCAGGATCACGCCGCCAAGAGATGCATATCCTCTGTTTCTAAAATTATCCACTGCCATGGCAATATTTGCCCCTGCATGGATGGCCATGTTTTCTCCGGAGGTGATGATAAATACCTTATCTGCATACCCATTTCGCATGGGCATGGAAAATCCACCGCAGACAACATCTCCCAGTACGTCATAAAAAACAATGTCCGGTTTATAGGTCTCATAGGCTCCGTTTTCCTTAAGCTTCTCGAGAGCAGTAATGATACCTCTTCCCGCACATCCAAGCCCCGGTGCAGGACCGCCGGCTTCCACACAGACTACACCCCCATATCCGATCTGCACCATATCCGTAAGCTTCAGCTCCTGGCGTTTTTCGTTATACAGCTCCAGCACAGTGGGAACCTTTTTTCCATGCCTGAGAAGGATCGTGGAATCTGCCTTGGGATCACAGCCGATCTGCATCACTTTCATTCCTTTTTCCGCAAGGGCTACTGCCACATTGGAAACCGTAGTAGATTTTCCGATGCCGCCCTTTCCGTATACCGCAACTTTTATCATTTTCTGTCCTCCGCTTTTGTGATCACATTGGAATATGCCGTTTTGGCGGAAACTCCACTGAGGCGTCCGATCTTTCCGGATAAGGAGCTGATCACATCCTGTGGTGCGTCAATGGCAATACTGATGATATTGATGCCTTTTTCCCGGTAAGGGATCCCCATTCTCCCGATAATATATTTTCCCGCTTCATGAAGAAAACGGTTGATATCATCGATCACGTCATTGTTTTCCACAATGATCGAGATCAATGCCACTCTTGTCTCCATAAGATCTGACTCTCCTTTCCGATATTATCAGCAGATCCTCGGCAGAAGCTCTCCTCCCGGCTGCGGAAGAAGTGCCTGCGTTCCGATCTCCGTAGTCATGACAACCTTTCCTGGCTGGTCTTCCGTAACTTCACCGATAATGGCTGCGTCCCTGGAATAAGGACATTTACGCAGTGCTTCCACGATCCTTCCTGCCTCTTCCTTTGGTGCCATGATCACCATTCGTCCCTCACATGCCAGATAAAGCGGCTCCAGGCCAAGCATGCCGCAGACACCCTTTACCTCCGGAGCTACCGGAACAGCTGCTGCATCCAGGCGGATCCCTACGTTACTCTGTCCTGCGATCTCGTAAAGAACCGTTCCGACACCACCTCTTGTGGCATCACGGATCACATGAATGTTATGGGTGGCATCCAGTACATCTTTTACAGCTCCCCACAGCGGTGCGCAGTCACTTGTCACATCTGCGTCAATGCCGAAATCCTCTCTTGCCAGAAGAATGGTGCATCCATGTCTTCCCACATCACCGGTTACAATAATGGCATCTCCCGGTTTTGCCAGCTCGCCGCCTACCTGAACGCCCTCCTGGATCTCACCCATTCCGGTTGTTGTGATAAACACACCGTCAACCTGACCTTTTCCTGCCACCTTAGTATCTCCGGAAACAATACGCACTCCGGCTTCTTTTGCTGTTTTTTCCATGGCTGCGGCGATCTCCTCCAGCTTCTCCATGGGAAAACCCTCCTCAATGACAAAAGCGCAGGTAAGATACATCGGTTTTGCTCCCATACAGGCAAGGTCATTAACGGTTCCGCAGATGGAAAGCTTGCCGATATTTCCCCCCGGAAAAAATGCCGGAGAAACAATAAATCCATCGGTGGATACTGCCATTTTTCCTGCAGGCGGAACCAGCACGGCCGCATCATCGGCTGTGAGATCCGGGTTTGCAAAATGCGCTTTGAATACTTCATCGATCAGTTCTGAGGTCTGACGGCCTCCGGCACCGTGTGCCATGGTCACTGTTTTATTTTCCATAATATTATCTTCTTTCTATGCTGGGTCAAAGGAATTTCATATCGGTTTCATCCTGTCAGATCTTCCGGATACGATCCTTCGTTTGTACTATATGTAATGTATCATATTTCGCAGTCCATTAAAGCGGACATCAGTTTCCGTACATAAAATATGCGGAACATGCTCCTTCATTGGATACCATACAGGCACCTACCGGATGCTGCGGGGTACAGACCTTTCCGAATACCTTACAATCTGATGGCCTGCATTTTCCCTGAAGCACATCCCCACAGCGACAGGCCGGATTTGGCCTGCCCTGGATCGGCGGCACTGCATATTTTTTTCTGGCATCAAAGGCTTCCCACTCCTTCCGGAGCACCAGGCCGGACCCCGGGATCACACCCAGACCGCGCCATTCGGAATCACAGGGCTCCATCAGTTCTTCGATCAGCTTCTGTGCCTCCGGGCTTCCCTCACTTTTTACCACACGGGGATAGCAGTTCACAAAGAACGGTTTTCCTTCCTGAAAACGTACCAGTGCAACAGCCAGTGCCGTAAGCAGCTCCTTCGCTGTAAAGCCTGCCACCACACCACTGATACCTTCCTCTGCCAGCTGCTCACAGAGCGCAGTTCCTGTGATCGCATTGACATGTCCCGGATAAAGGAACACATCCGCACTGCCCTTTAATGCCTGATAAGCCTGGGGCATGGTCTTGTTTGCCACAAGGAGCGAATAATTGGAAAGTCCGTCCTCTCCGGCCTTTTTCACGGAAAGACAGCCGGCAGGCGTGGTGGTCTCAAAGCCAACGGAAAGAAATACCACCTGCTCTTTTGGATGCTCTTTCGCATATTTTTCTGCATCTGCCGGTGAATAGACGATCCGTATCCTGGCGCCTTCTGCCCTGGCATCTGCAAGGCTTTTCTTTGTTCCCGGTACGCGGACAAGATCACCGAATGTGCAGATCGTCACCTGTTTTTCCAGAGCAAGATAAACGGCCTCGTCAATAAACCCTACCGGTGTTACACAGACCGGACATCCCGGTCCTGAGATCAGCTCCACCTGCGGCGGCAGAAGCTTGCGGATCCCCAGACGGAAGATCTCGTGGGTATGTGTTCCGCAGACCTCCATGATCCGCACCGGCGGCCCCTGATATCCTTCTATGATCTCTCTTGCTGTTTTTTTCCTCTCTTCCATCACAGCAGTTCCTCCATCAGCTGATCTGTCTCTTCATCGTCATCATCGGTGATCTTTGCAATGGCAACACCTGCATGCACCATCACATAATCCCCCGGCTCCAGGTCTCCCAAGAGCTGGGCGGAAACCTCTCTCTTTGCGCCGCCTGCATCCACCACTGCTGTTCCGTCACTGATCTTTACTACTTTTGCTGATAATCCTACACACATATCTGTGCCTCCCATCCTGCATTTCTGCTGTATGCTCCATGCGTTATCATAAAACATTTTTGATCCGTATCTGCATGATCTCATCTATATTTATCTGTATCGCTGCACATAAGCCATCCCATACACCGCCTGTCCCAGTGCGATCCCTCCGTCATTCGGTGGGATCAGGCTGTGCTTCAGAACTTTAAACCCCATTTCCGTAAGACCGTCATCTACCAGCTCCAGAAGCAGCCGGTTCTGAAAGACACCACCACTTAATGCCACTTTCCGGATTCCGGTCTGCCGCTCTGCTTCCTCACAGGCTGCAAGGATCTCATCTGCCAGTGCCCGGTGAAATCCATAAGCCAGCTTCCCGGGATCCTCTCCTGCAAGCCTTGCCCGGACCAGATATGCAACGATCTCACCTGTATTTAAAATAAATTTTCGTTCATCTTCAGACGCTTCTGAGATGCCTGTGCTTTCCGGAATGTCTTCCTTTTCTGACATCTGTATCTTCAGATTTTCTTCCGGATTTTTCTTCTGCATCTCCCGCTGCTTTCTCCAGGCCTCCGCCGCAAATTCCAGTGCTGTGGACGCTTCTCCCTCAAAGGTGGACGCTCTCCGGATCCCCAGGATCGCACTGACTCCGTCAAAAAGTCTTCCTGCACTGGTGGAAGTCACGGCATTGATCTTCCGCTGTGCCATAGTCACCAGTACCTTTGCTTCCTGGTCTGTGCAAAGTCCCAGTTTACGGACAGTGTCCAGGGTTTTTTCCAGATTTCCCGTATTCTGCCAGATCATGGAAACGGCGATCCGCCAGCCTTCTTTTGCGGAAATATCTCCGCCAACCTGGACAAAGGGTTCTATACTTCCAAGCCTTGTAAATCCCTGACAGTCTGCAACCAGGAGCTCTCCGCCCCAGATGGTTCCATCGGTTCCATAGCCTGTTCCGTCAAAGGAAACCCCTATCACCTTTTCTTCGCAGTCATTTTCTGCCATGCAGGATAAAATGTGTGCATAATGATGCTGCACCCTCAGAACCGGAAGCCCTAGCTCCTCTGCCACCACTGTGGAATTATATTTAGGGTGAAGATCACAGACCACTACCTCCGGCTGCACCTCCAGAAGTGTTTCCAGCCGCCCGATCGTTTCCTTCAGGGCTTTTACCGTTCGAAGATCCTCCAGATCTCCCACATAAGGGGAAGGATAAAAACGGTTATCCACACCAATGCAGAAGGTGTTCTTAAGTTCTCCACCTGCTGCGATCACCTGGCCCTTCCAGGGTGTGGAGACCATAAACGGAAGAGGCGCATACCCGCGGGAACGGCGGATCATATAGGGTTCACCCTTATAGAAATCCATCACCGAATCGTCGGCCCGGATACGTATCTTCCTGTTGTGGGAAAGAATGCAGTCACAGAGATGGGAAAGCTCCTCTGCCGCCTCCTCATCATCTCTGCAGATCGGCGCCCCGGAAGTATTTCCGCTGGTCATTACCAGAAGCTCGGGCATCCGGATCCCATCATCGTAATGAAAAAGAAGCAGCTGAACCGGTGCATAGGGAAGCATGACACCCACCTTGGGATTCCCGGGTGCAATGCTCTCACAAAGCCTCGTTTCTCCCGGCAGCTTATCCAACAGCAGGATCGGCTTTTGATGACCGGTAAGGATCTTCTCCTGTTCCTCGCTGACCTTACAGATCTTCTTCACAGCTTCCATATCCTGTGCCATCACTGCAAAAGGCTTCACCGGACGCCGTTTCCGCTGCCGCAGCCGCTGTACAGCCTCCTCACTGGTAGCATCACAGCAAAGGTGAAAACCACCGATCCCTTTGATGGCCACGATCCCGCCGGAAGCAATGATCTTCCTTGTATAAGTGATAGCCTCCCGTCCCCGTTCCTCTCTTCCCGCCAGGTATACCTCAGGGCCGCAGTCATTACAGCACACCGGCTGGGCATCATAGCGTCTGGTATCCGGGTTATGGTACTCATCCGCACAGGAGGGACACATGGGAAATTCCTTCATACTGGTCCGTTCACGGTCATAAGGAAGCGAATCCAGGATCGTCAGTCTCGGACCGCAGCAGGTACAGTTGATAAAGGGATGAAGATACCGCCTGTTTTCCGGATCAAACATCTCCGCCTTACATTCATCGCAAATCGCGATATCCGGGGAGACAAAGATCTCCCCCTTTGTCTTCTCACTTTCGATGATATCAAACTGTGTAAATTTCTCCGGCTCCTCCACCGGTTCTTCAAGAAGCTTCAGGATAGCGGCACGCTTCGGTGGCTTATTCCCGATATCTGCGATAAAGGCATCCACATCCTGCTGCTTACCCTGAGCAAAAATCTCCACATAGGGTCCTTTATTGGACACACTGCCACGGATTCCTCTTGCCATAGCATGACGACTCACCGTAGGGCGAAATCCCACTCCCTGTACGATCCCGTAAACACGGATCATTTTCGTAATTTCCCGCTCCATATGTTTCTCCATTCCCTGCAGCTGTTTCCACTGATCCGGCTACAGCATGCATGTAACTTTATGTCCTGCCCTTATGGACTACCTGCATTTTCCGGATACTGCAAAATGCACTGTATCCACAAACACTCCTGAAAAAGCCTTTGTCATCCGCTTCATACATGGATCTGCAAAGATCACGCCATATCCGCCCTTCTCTGCCAGTTCCATGTAATCTTCCTCATCCCTTAATGACACATCGCCCTCCTCCAAGAGATCTTTTTCCATGGAAAACCAGCTTGCCACAGTGATCTCTCCGTCCGCACCACGTTTCCGTAGCTCCTCTCTTATGGAACCGGCCATCACCTGCTGCTGCACGATGAGAATCTTTTTTCCTGTATAATCCATATCAGGAACCAGCTCTTCCGCCAGAGGATATCCCACCTCATAAGGTGTTCCGAAGGTTTTCTCCAGATATCTGGCACATTCCAGTGCCGCAGGAGAAACCACGATATTTTTTTCCGCAGAGGAGGCTTTTTTTACCTCATCAAGCCCGTCTCCCATTCCGTAGCAGACTGCTCTCTGTCCTCTGGCACGGAATTTTTCACGGATCTTGTCTGCTGCTTTCAGGTCACTGACATCCTGAGGTGTCATTCCGAGAACTCCTGTCTTACCAGCCTCCACAGGCTGCTTTTCCCGGGCAAAGGCTTTAAAAAGCTCCAGATAAGCCTTCCGCTCTCCCGCATCATAAAGCTCCATTCCGTTGGTATTTACTGCAAGCACCGGAAGATCTGTTTTCTTCTCGCACATCCGCCGCAGTGCCTGATGATCCGTTCCGATCACAGCCGGTACCGGTGTTCCGACAATGGCTGCAAAGCCTGCCTCCACCTTTTCTGCCGCATCCACAAGCTTGGCAACCAGGCGGTCATCCCGTCCCAGGATGGCATCCATATCCCGAAGTCCTGCACTGAATACCGCACTTTTCTGTTCAAACCATCTTGGTTCATCAAAGCCGCAGACATTTCCCGCACATCCTCCTGCATCACAGATCACGATGATCCCGCCAAGCTCATACAGCACTGACACGGCTCCGGACTGATCCGGTGCAAAGGGTGTCAGATATTTCCGAAGTCCTCTCATACCTTTTCTCCCTTCTGCAAAACTTTCTCTGTCAGTGTCTCAAACAGCCTGCGTACCCCCGCATAGCCATAGGGCTGCCGGTCCTGATTCCACACGGCATTTGGCTGATCCCGGTGATAATATCCTGCATCCTTTCCTATGGTAAGGTTCACTCCGCTCCCGGACGGATCGTAATACAGCATGGTGGGTTCCATATTGGAAAAAACCTTTGTATTCGGACTCAATTCCGCAAGATGCCGTATGTATACAAAATTCTCGGCTGTGATAGTTCCGTAGATCTCCGGCACCCGGAAACCATACCGCACCAGGGCAAGGGCCAGCTCAAAGGAATCTCCGTTCATGCACTCCCCTACAGCAAAAGACGCATCCGGACAGACTTCCCGGAATCTCTCCACTGCCTCTTCTGCTGCTTTTTTATACACTTCCTGGTCAAAAGAGACTCCAAGAACCTGTCCCAAGGCACGATACTGATTTTCGATCTTATCTGTCTGGTAGAGCCTCCGAAGCTCAATAAAAGGAATCTTCAGCCGGTCATGAAAATCCTCCGCTGCAAACCTTGCTTCCGGATGAAGCACCAGATTAAAATTGGCCTGTGACATGGTCTGATATTCTTCATAATCCTTACATCTTGAGATCTCATGGATGGTCTTTACGCCTGCCTGCTGCAGCAACTCATACATCTCGCAGTCATCAACCAGCGGCGAAAAAAATCCCAGAAGATTGACCACATTTCCCTTTTTCTTCTGTGGCTCAAGGAGGGAGTATAAGGACTGGCGCACATGGACCATAGGCGGCTTTCTGCCCTCACGTGTCAGTGCGTACATGTAACAGGGGCGCACCGGAATATCCACCTTTTCCTCTGCCTTCCGGCAGACACGTTCCATATCCGTTCCCAGAAGTGCATCCACACAGGTGATACAGATCATCACCACAGACGGCTTCTTCTCACAGCAGTCGCAGATCTCTTTTACCGCTTTCGGGATCTTTTTCAGGTGACGGCCTGTAACAATATCCGTCTCGTCCATCATCAGATAAAAAAATCGATCATTGTACTCCGGCATGGAGCTGATAAGAGAAGTATTTCTTCCGCAGCATCCCGGTGCCACGATCAGCATAATGGAATCCGGCACTGCAAGCCCGGCCCGCTTTACGCCAAAGCCCTCCGCTCCCGGAGAGTTAAATGCCAGAGTTGCCGGAGAGCTGTAGATCAGATGCTTCCCGGAGATCATCTGCGGAGGGATCGCTTCCAGCCCGCCCCGGGCCAGTTCTTCTGCAGTTGCAAAATATGCTTCCTTTTTCATATATCCTCCTTCTCCGCTTCTTCACTTTCCAACAGCTTCCTGGCCAGTGCAAAAAATTTCTCACTGATCTCAGAATTCTCATCTCCCTCGATCACCGTTTTGCCCTGATCCTCCCATCGGATGATCTCGTCACTTCTCGGGATCTCACCCACGACCGGGATATTGTTTTTTTCTGCAAAAGCATTTACTTTTTCCGTTTCATTCTCCACATTCCTGTGATTCAGCACGATTCCGAAGATTCTCGCATAGCTTCGATCCTCAAAATTCCGCACAGCACTGGAAATATTATTGGCTGCATAGAGTGCCATTTTCTCTCCGGATGTGACAATGAGTACTTTTTCCGCATAGCCCTCCCGGATCGGTGCCGCAAAACCGCCACATACTACATCTCCAAGAACATCGTAAAGCACTACATCCGGCTTCCAGGTCTCAAAAAGCTTCAGATCCTCCAGAAGCTGAAAGGTTGCGATGATACCTCTGCCTGCACAGCCAAGTCCCGGCGTGGGACCGCCGGTCTCAATGCAGAGGACTCCACCGAAGCCCTCCTTTGAAATATCCTCCAGCTTTTCCGGCTCCTCATCCTCTTCCCGCATATAATTCATTACCGGCCGCAGAGGTTCTCCACCAAGAAGATTGATGGTGGAATCCGCCTTGGGATCACAACCGATCTGGATCACTCTCTTCCCCATGGCTGCAAAAGCCGCCGCCAGGTTGGACGTCACTGTAGACTTTCCGATACCGCCCTTTCCGTATACTGCTACCTTCAGCATAAAATCCTCCCTAATTCATTCTGTTCGCTCTCGCAGGTATTTTCATAAAAAAAGCTCTTTCACGCACAAGGTGAAAGAGTCCCGTATTCCGCTCACAAAACAAAGTCAAGCGGATATTCGCGATCCGCATTTGCTGCTTGTTCATAACCGAATAACTGCTTCGCAGCTGATTCGGTTAAGCTGTGCCGGATGAACAACGATTCCTGCTCGGATATTCCTTGCCGTCAAAGTCTGTTTCCTGCTGTATTTTGTTTTAATGCCTCATCCGGATAGAAAGAAAATATTTCGTTCCGTCTGAATTTTTCTATTTTTATTATACAATGGTGTACATTAGTGAGTCAATTGCAACTCTGACTTTTTATACAAAAAAAGACCCCAAGGCGAAATATTTTTAAGCATTTCGCCGAGAAGTCTCTTCTCTGATCTGCCGGCTCAGAAGCCGCGGCAAAGTTATTCTTATGATAAAGCTTTACTGGATAGAAACTACGTGATATCCTCTGTCTTCCACTACCTTCTTAAGCTCTTCGTTGGAGATCTCTCTGTCGTAGGAAACCACTGCCTCACCTTTTTTCAGGCTTACTTTTGCTGCCGCACCGTCAATGCGGTTGATCGCTCTTGTGACGCTGGCCACACAGTTCTCACAGTGCATGCCTGTGATCTTCATGGTTTTCTCACCCAGCTTGGTTCCATCCAGCTTCTTCTTCGGGATCTCCGGCTTGCTGCCGCCTCCGCAGCAGGCGCCTTCGCCCTTCAGATGTTTATATGCGCCTTTTCCGGCAAACAGCATAATGATGATAACAACGATGACAACAATTGCATTTGCCATGATTTCTTTCCCTCCTGGTTACTTATGCATTCCACTACAGCCGGAGCAGCCGGAACAATGACCGGAGCAGCTGCCGCCACAGCCACCTGTACGTGTGTTACCGGCACAGCCGACACAGCTGAGCCCCTGTTTCTTTCTTGAATAGAGATAACTGATCACAAATACGCCATATGCGATCACCAGTGCCAGTACAATAATATCCGCTATCATACTCATATCTGTCACCCTTTCTTTCGCTGTACAGCCTGGGAACTGCTGCCAGCCTCTGATAAATACTTTTGTAAAAAAACTTCCATATTTCTTCAGACTTATTATAGCACAGAAGACCAGGTATTTACATCCCCGGTCTCCTGCATTTCTTATCATTTCAGCTGTTCTTACAGCATCATTTCAAAGCTATCATATGTACCGGATCGTTACTGTATGACCGGTTTTCAATTACTCTGCTGCCTGTACAGATCTCTTTGTAACATCGTTCTGGTTCTTGTACGGATCCGGTCTGAACAGAAGGAAGAGCAGGATTGCTGCAAGGATCAGCGCTACGATCGTTCCAATTCCGAAGGAACCGGCACCTGTGACAACAAGACCGATCTGGTATACACAAAGTGTTACAACATAAGCAAAAATGTTCTGGAAGAGAATTGCAAACCAGAACCATTTTCTGGACTGCATCTCATGTGCCATTGTAGAAATAGCTGCAAGGCACGGAGAGTCAAGCAGGTTGAACAGCAGGAAAGAAAATGCTGCTACTGCTGTCGGGAACCATGCTTTGATCGCTGCACCAACGATCATGGTATCCTCTGCATCATCACCAGCTACGTTTGCAAGAACACCCATTGTACTTACGATGGACTCTTTTGCGGAGAATCCGGAAATGGAGGCTGCAACCGGCTGCCATTTGCCAAATCCAAGAGGAGCAAAGATCGGAGCAAGGATACCGCCAAGGATAGCCATGATACTGTCGTTGCTGTCCTCAACAAATCCGATTCCGCTTCCTGTATTTCCGATGCTGGAAAGGATCCACATGATAACGGTTGCAAGGAAAAGAATGGTACCGGCTTTGATGATGAAGCCTTTCAGTCTCTCCCAAACGTGAAGCAGAACTGTCTTTACAGACGGAATGTGATACTGTGGAAGCTCCATTACGAACGGAGCAGGTTTACCGGAGAACGGTTTTGTTTTCTTCAGGATGATCGCAGCTACAAGAACTGCTACAACACCGATGAAGTACATCAGTGGTGTGATGAAACCAGCAGCTACATAGTCACCGGTTGCATAAGCGGTCATGATACCACCCATAAGAGCGATAACAGGAAGCTTGGCACCACATGGGATAAATGTCGCTGTCATGATCGTCAGACGACGGTCATTATCTGCCTCGATCGTTTTGGAAGCCATGATTCCAGGGATTCCACAGCCGGAGGAGATAAGAAGCGGGATAAAGCTCTTTCCGGAAAGTCCGAAATGACGGAATACACGGTCCATGACGAATGCGATACGAACCATGTAACCGCAGTCCTCAAGGATGGAAAGGAACAGGAACAGGATTGCCATCTGCGGAACGAATCCAAGCACTGCACCAAGACCACCGATGATACCATCTGATACAAGGCTTACCAGCCAATCCGCAACGCCGGCATTGCCGAGTCCATCCGATACAACACCCTGGATGGTTCCCACAAAGCTGTCGTTCGTCCAGTCTGTTACCATGGTACCAACTGTTGTTACCGATACATAATAAACGATAAACATGGTAAGGATAAAGATCGGAAGACCGAGAATACGGTTTGTTACGATACGGTCGATCTTATCGGAAACTGTCATCTTATTTCCGCTTCTCTTAACGTTTGCAGAAACAACCTTCTGGATGTACTGATATCTTCCATCCGTTACGATACTCTCTGTATCATCATCCTCTGCCTTCTCAAGGCCAGAAGCAATCTCCTCGATCCTGGACTGTGCAGAAGCCGGAAGGTTCAGACCTTCTTTTACCTTGCTGTCTCTCTCAAGAAGCTTTACTGCATACCATCTCTTGTTCTCCTCAGCGATGTTTGCAGGAACAAATCCCTCGATCTCATTTACAGCTTTTTCTACTGCTTTCGGAAATTCCATCTGCTTCGATGGTACTCTGTGCTGGTTCGCACATTTGATTGCCTCATCAACAACCTCTTTAAGGCCTGTTCCTTTAAGAGCAGAGGTCTCAACGATCGGGCATCCAAGCGCGGAGCTTAAGCCTTTTACATTGATATGGATGTTGTTCTTTTTCAGAAGATCCACCATATTAAGAGCGATAACAACCGGGATACCGATCTCAAGAAGCTGGGTTGCAAGATACAGGTTTCTCTCGATGTTTGTTGCATCCACAAGATCGATGATCACATCCGGTTTCTCTTTCAGAAGATAATCACGGCTGACAACCTCCTCAAGTGTATACGGGGAAAGTGAATAGATACCCGGAAGGTCTGTTACCGTTACATCCTTCTGGTTTTTCAGCTTACCCTCTTTTTTCTCTACAGTAACACCTGGCCAGTTACCAACGTACTGGTTTGCGCCTGTAAGAGCATTGAACATTGTAGTCTTACCACAGTTCGGGTTTCCGGCAAGAGCTATTGTTACAGACATTTTGCATCCTCCTTTTTTCAGGTCAGAGCCTGACGCTCTGTCATTTTTCGAAGCTTATTTACTTTACTTCCACACATGCTGCGTCATGCTTACGCAGGGAAAGCTCATAACCTCTGATGGTGATCTCAACCGGATCTCCAAGAGGAGCTACCTTTCGGATATAAACCTCGCTGCCTTTTGTGATTCCCATATCCATGATACGGCGCTTGTAAGCCGGGTCGCCGGTGATCTTGGAAACAACTACTGTAGAACCTACTGCTGCATCACGTAAAGTCATTTCTCTTTTCCTCCCTGTTCATATTCCAATTCCTAATCTATCCTCAACTGCGCCTTCCGCAGTTTGGGGCAAATCCACTACCGGTCACTGCCTCGCAGTCCGGTCACACCATAATGTGTCTGGCCATTTCCTTATTGACTGCTACTCTGGAATCCTTGACATTTACGATCAGATTGCCGTCAAACTGAGAAATAACTGTCACTTCCGCATTCTCAACAAAACCAAGGCCTGCAAGAAATCTTCTTGTATCCTCCGCTCCGGAAATACGCTTGATCGTGCCAGTATCACCTGACTGTAAAAATAAAATCGGCTGCATGGAATCCCTCCGTTTCTTTCTATTAATTCACTCAGTCTAATTAGTCAGCCCTAACTCATAGGTTAGTTTATACTAAGTTTTTTCGAATGTCAATCCCCTAAATGAAAAAAGTTAATCAAGATTAAGTTTTTATAAACAAAATATAAAAAAGTTCCTGCATTCTGAGGTATTTCTGTCTGGCAGAAGGTTACCTCAGAATGCAGGAACTCTGTTCTGATTCTTTTTCTGTTTGCAGCCTGTTAAGCTAAAATCCCCTTCGGAACTTTTTCTTTCTTCCAGGCTGCTCATATTTTTATCTCTCAGTGGATCTGATCATCCAGCAGTTTCAGGATCAGATTCTCTGTTTCATTGATTCCGTAGCTTGCACTGTTGATACAAAGATCATAATTATCCGGCTTGCCCCACTGAGCTCCGCCGTAAAAATTGTAATACCGTCTGTGCTGGCTGTCCATCTTCTTCAGAAAACGGACTGCCTGCTTCATATTCATCTTCCTTACATCCATAACATGCTGCACACGGATAGCAAAAGGAGCTGTGATAAACAGACTGATATGCGGAATGTGATTGTTCTTGAGGATCGCATCCGCACACCTTCCCATAATGATGCAGTCCTCTTTTGAGGCCAGATCGCAGATCAGGTCACTCATGTTAAAGAATACCGCGTCCTGTTTCGGAAGCCCATGGTAACGGTTGAATTCCCGGAACCAGCCCTTGGGATCAAATTTATGCTTCTTCTCATATTTATTGAAATCCGCAAAATATTCCGCATCGTTGACTGCGCCCTTTTCCGCCTCAAGGCGCCTTAATACCTGATCAAAGATCTCCACATCATAATAGTTGATCCGAAGCTTGTCTGCCAGTCCGAAACCGATGTCATTACCGGCACTTCCCTGTGTACGGCTGATGCAGATGACCAGATGGTCATTCTCAGAGATTTTTTCCCTGTGCTTGATCATATGATTCAGCGCCACACGTTCCTTATCCATGATATCCGTAGCAACAAAAGTCTCCGGCAGCGTCAGGATCTCCTGAAAGATCTCATCATATTTCTTCATGAGACGGCTTTTTTCTTCTTTATCCTTGATGGTCCTGGCCATGTTGCTGATCAGTGCCATCTCGCTTCGAAGAAGATGTCCGTCCGGTTTGGTATACATCAGAGCACTTAAGTTCCGGATAGTGCCTTCTCTGTCACCGGTGAAGGTACGTCCAAGGGAAGATCCTACGCTTTCATAAACCTCGCCATCCAGTTCATAAAGCCTGGTGGCAAGCTCTCTGCATTTCTCTCGAATGTTATTATCCTGCATATTGATCCTCCTCCCTTATAAAAAGAATACCAGCATATCGATGATGAACACCGGTACCAGGAAACAAATGGACCATGCCATGTATCCGAAGAAGGACGGCATGTTGATACCATTTTCGTCAGAAAGTGTCTTGACCATAAAGTTCGGAGCATTGCCGATATATGTATTGGCGCCCATAAATACAGCACCGCAGGAAATCGCAGAAAGAAGCTTTACAGGAACCGTTCCCAGCGTTGTTGCGATTCCGTTTGTAAATCCGAGAGTTCCCGCTGTTGTCAGAAATACCAGATAGGTCGGTGTATTATCCAGGAAGCTGGACAAAGCTCCGGTCGCCCAGAACATCTGGTACGGCTCGGTGATACCAAGATTCGGTCCTACTGCTTTCAGAAGCATCAGGGCCGGCTGCATGGTGATAAAAATACCGATGAAAAGTACTGCAACCTCCTTGATCGCACCCCAGGTAAAATGGTTCCGCACACGGATCCTTTTATCCGTTGTTTTAAAGGACAGAAATGCAGCTGCCAGGATCAGGACGATCTCAATGATCGACGGGAAGCTTAAAGTAACCTCACCGAAAATATGAATCCCCTTTACATTTCCGGCCGCATCCTGGAATGCAGGCATACCGGGAAGCATTCCGCTTAAGATAACACCCACAACGATCATCACAAGGAAGATGATATTATGAAGACCTTCGATCTTAAACTCGGTACCCGGTTTGCTGATATCCGGTTTACGTCCCTCTGAGATATCCTTCTTGTAAGAGCGCATATCCAGATGATAGAACACAAACAGAAGGATCACCATATTAAAGATCAGTACCGGAAAAAGATGCAGGCTCCAGAAAAACGGAACTCCTCGCATGAAGCCCATCAGAAGCGGCGGATCACCGATCGGTGTCAGGCAGCCACCCATGTTGGATACCATAAAGATGAAAAAAATCATAATATGACCCTTTCTCTTTCTCCAGGAATTCATTTTGATCACCGGACGGACCATCAGCATGCTGGCTCCGGTAGTTCCGATACAGCTGGAAAGTAGGGTTCCCAGTGCAAGAAGTCCTACATTTACTCTTGGTGAGCCCGCAAAATCACCCTCAACTGTAATGTTACCGGATACACAGAACAGTCCGAATAACAGGATGATAAATGTAAGATAGTCATTGATCACGCACTCCAGTACTGTTTCCGCAGTTTTTCCGGCACCGTAAACAACTGCAAACGGAATGATCATAAGAACGATCCAGAATGCAACCACAACGGGCTGATGTGACTCCCACCACTCACCCTTTACCAGCGGCATCACTGCAACACACAGAAGAAGGCCCGCAAAAGGGATACAAAGCCACACCGGCACACCAGATCCTGTCCCACCGTTTCCGGCTGCCCATACACCCACAGGACATGCCAGAAATACTGTCAGAAAAGTACACATGACGGTTAATAATTTTTTCAAAATTTTCACCCCTCACATAAATTTTTTTACCAGTGAAATTATAACATATGGCGTTCTAAAATCAACTGTGTAGATGTGCAATTTATACTCGAACCCTCTCTCTTTTTTGTGCATTTTGTCGGTGTGTCATAGCATTTTTTGTTTGTTTTCAAACACACGACCAGATTTTCGGATACTGTTTTCTATATCTGTTATATAATTTATATACATTGTCTCTCTGACAAAAAAGCAGCCGTATTCTCCATCGGCACACTACCCTTTCCGGAAAATACTGCTGCTTTTGTATCTGTTATTTTTTTATTATTCCATACACTCGTCAAGGATCTCTGCCATCTTGTCGATATCCTCTTTTGTGATCACAAGAGGAGGAACAAGGCGGAGAACATCACTTCCTGCTGAGATCACCAGAAGACCCTTTGCAAGAGCTTTTTTCACCACGTCTCCTACTGGACGTCCCTTGATCACGATACCCTGCATGAAGCCTTTGCCTCTTCTTGTTTCTGCACAGTCATGCTTTGCAACCAGTTCGTCCAGCTTCTCCTCAAAATACGGAGTAAGTCCCTGCACATGGGAAAGGATCTGATCTTTTTCAAAAATGTCAAATACCTTGCTGACTGCTGCACATACGAAGGGATTTCCACCGTAAGTGGTTCCGTGGTCGCCTGGCTTCAGGGAGGCTGCAGCTGCTTTTTTGTTCAGCACAAAAGCACCTACCGGAACTCCACAGCCAAGTGCTTTGGCACAGGTCATGATATCCGGCTGTACTCCATATGCCTGCCATGCAAAATAATGTCCGGTACGTCCCATACCGCACTGGATCTCGTCCAGGATCAGAATGATATCCTTCTCATCACAAAGCTTACGTAAGCCTTCCAGAAACTCTTTTGTAGCCGGATAAATACCTCCTTCTCCCTGTACGGTCTCGGTGATGATGGCACAGGTCTTATCTGTGATCTGAGCCTTTACACTCTCAAGATCATTGAAATCTGCAAATTTCACCCCACCCATCAGAGGCTCAAAGGGTTCTCTGTAATGTGCATTGCCTGTCACGGAAAGAGCGCCGATGCTGCGGCCGTGGAAGGAATGGTTCATGGCAATGATCTCATGGTCTGCATGGCCATCTCTTTCGTAGGCATATTTCTTGGCAGCCTTCAGAGCACCCTCAATGGCCTCTGTACCACTGTTTGTGAAGAAGGCCTTTTCCATATGGCTTGCCTGTACAAGTTTGGCACCTGCCTCAATGATCGGCTCATTGTAGTACAGGTTGGAAATATGCATCAGCTTGTCGATCTGGGATTTCAGTGCTTCGTCATAGCCCGGATAATGATAGCCCAGGGCATTTACTGCGATACCTGCCGCAAAATCCAGATATTCCTTTCCTTCGGAATCATAGAGGTAACAACCCTCGCCTTTTTCAAAAACTACCGGAAAACGGTTATATGTATGAAGAATACTGGCTTCAGATTCTTCCATCTGTTCATTCATGCTCATTGTAATATTTCTCCCCATCATCTTTTAAAATTGCAGTACCAATACCTTTGTTTGTAAAGATCTCAAGCAGTAAGCTGTGCGGGATCCTTCCATCCAGGATATGGACTCTGTTTACACCATGCTCGATAGCGTCGATACAGTTTTTCAGCTTCGGGATCATACCGCCGCCCACAGTACCATCTGAGATCAGATTCTCAGCCTCATCTACACGAAGCTCGGAGATCAGAGTGGAGGGATCATCTGCATCCCTGTAAACGCCCTCAATATCGGACAGGAAGGCAAGCTTCTCTGCCTCAACTGCCTCTGCAATGGCGCAGGCTGCATCGTCCGCATTGATATTGTAGGAATCAAAATTTTCGTCAAAGCCGATCGGGAATACGATCGGAAGGAAATCTCTTTCCAGAAGGTCATGAAGGATCTTCGGATTAACCTTTGTAACTTCACCTACGTAGCCGATGTCTTCGCCTTTGGAAAGCTTCTTTTTGCACTGGAGAAGACCGCCGTCCTTACCGCTGACACCTACAGCCTGTACGCCGAGAGATTCTACCAGAGTAACAAGCTCCTTGTTTACTTTTGCAAGAACCATCTCTGCGATCTCCATAGTGTCTTTGTCCGTTACACGGAGACCGTTTACAAAATGCGGCTCCATGCCGACTTTACCGACCCAGCGACTGATTTCCTTGCCGCCGCCGTGAACAATGATCGGTTTGAAACCGACTAATTTCAGAAGGACTGCGTCCTTGATGACGTTACGCTTTAATTCTTCATCAAGCATGGCGCTTCCGCCGTATTTGATGACTACGATCTTGCGGTTGAACCGCTGGATGTATGGCAGGGCTTCTATGAGAACCTCTGCTTTGTCAAGATATTTCTGATTTACCATGTGGGTGTCTCCTTTTTTTGAAAAATGATATGGGTGAAAAAGGTTTTGTATTGTTGTATGTTGGACGGATTTCTTTTTTATTATAGTTTTGTCTCAGCTGATAGCTGTGGATTTGCGAGGAGGGGAGGCACTCGGAGTTCCGAAGGCCGTTTCCCCTCCTCGCGCTCCTCCCCTCCGGCCACGGGGAACGGGCTGTTGCCCGCGTTGCGGGCAAAGCGCCTGCTGCGGACAGGCTGTCGCAGACAGCCGCTTCCGACGCGCTTTCGCCGAAGGCGAACAGCTCGTCAGTCTGCCTTCGTCGACTGAAGTTCTACATGCTACAGCCAAGCGTGCCCAACGGAGGGGGTTCTTAGGGGGAGCGTGCGGGCTTCGCAACTTTGAGCTCGCTCCCCCTAAGGGTTTTCTCAGCTTACAAACTGAAACAAAACTACAACTAAAATCCACCATAAAAAACATTCTACAAAGCTCTTACATCAAGAACGATAATCCGCATTGATCTTTATGTAATCATATGTGAGGTCGCATCCCCACGCAGTTGCGGATGCATCTCCCATCTTCATATCTGCGATGGCTGTCACTGCCTCTTCTGAGAGGATCTTAGTTGCTTCCTCTTCGCTGTAGCCTGTAGAAACTCCATTTTCAATGATCTTGATCTTTCCTGCTTTGCTCTCAAAGTAGAGATCTACCTTTTCCGGATCGAACTGGACGCCGGAGTAGCCGAGGGCGCAGAGGATTCTTCCCCAGTTTGCGTCGTGGCCGTAGATGGCTGCCTTTGTTAAGGAAGAGGTTACTACGGATTTACTTAAGGTTACGGCTTCTGCCTTGGTAGCTGCGCCGATGACCTTGACCTCGAAGAGTGCAGTTGCGCCTTCTCCGTCACCTGCGATCTTTTTGGCAAGGGTTGTGTTTACGTAATTAAGAGCTTTTTTGAACTCTTCATAATCTGCGTTTTTCTCTGTGATCTTCGGATTGCCGGCCTGGCCATTTGCAAGGAGGAGGACAGTGTCGTTTGTGGAGGTATCTCCGTCAACGGATACCATGTTGTAGGTGTCCTTGATATCCTCGCTGAGTGCTTCCTGAAGAAGTTCCTTGGAGATATCCACATCACTGGTGATAAATCCAAGCATCGTGCACATATTGGGGTGGATCATTCCGGAGCCCTTGCACATACCGCCTACCGTTACGGTTTTTCCACCGATCTCGATCTCTACCGCTGCCTCTTTCTTCTCGGTATCTGTTGTCATGATGGCTTTTGCTGCCTCAAGGCCTGCCTCGCGGCTTCCCGCAAGCTTCGGTGCCATGGCTTTTACTCCGTTTGCGATACGGTCGATGGGAAGCTGCATTCCGATGACACCTGTGGATGCTACCAGTACGCTGTCTTCCGGGATCCCAAGGCTTTCGGATGCTGCCTTGGCGGTTTCCCTGCAATAGCCGAATCCTTCCTCACCGGTACATGCGTTGGCGATTCCGCTGTTGCAGATCACAGCTCTTGCACCCGGGTGGTTGTATACAATGTCCTGATCCCATCTTACAGGAGCTGCTTTTACCACATTGGTCGTGAAGGTTCCTGCAGCCACACAGGGAACCTCACTGAATACCATGGCCATATCGGTACGGCCTTTATATTTGATCTCTGCTGCAGTTGACGCTGCCTTAAAACCTTTTGCGGCTGTAACGCCGCCGTCGATGATCTTCATATTATATATCTCCTCTCAATGGTGATGCCAGATCGAATATCGCCGTTCATTCGTTTAAAGTCCTTCGGCATCCCCCATATTTTATTTGTGATCTGCCTGTTTTACGGGCACATCGGAATCTGTTTCAGTCCTTCGTTCTCGTCAAATCCAAACATCAGGTTCATGTTCTGAACAGCCTGTCCTGCTGCCCCCTTTACCAGGTTGTCGATAGCGCCCATCATGATGACTCTCTTTGTTCTCGGATCGATCTTGAAGTTCACGTCCACAAAATTGCTGCCTTCTACATTTCTTGTCTGCGGGCATACATCCTTGTTCAGGACACGTACAAAGAACTCGTCTTTATAATATTTGTCATAGGCTGCTTTTACTTCCTCGTAGGTAACATCCTTGGTCAGGGAGGCATATGCTGTTACCAGGATTCCACGGTTCATCGGAACAAGATGCGGGGTAAAGTTGATCATCACTTCCTGTCCGCATGCATATCCAAGCTGATCCTCGATCTCCGGTGTATGTCTGTGTGTGGCAACACCGTAAGCTTTGATGCTCTCGTTTACCTCACAGTAGAGATTCGGAACCTTGGCTCCTCTTCCTGCTCCGGAGGTTCCGGACTTGGCATCAATGATAATGGTATTCGGATCAATGAGGCCTTCCTTTAACAGCGGATAAATAGACAGTGTGGAGCATGTCGGATAGCATCCCGGGTTAGCGATCAGTCTTGCATTCTTAATATCCTCACGGTTGATCTCGCAGAGGCCATAAACAGCTTCCTCGATAAACTGCGGAGCCTTATGCTCGATCCCGTACCACTTCTCATATTTTTTCACATCTTTAATACGGAAATCTGCGCTTAAGTCGATCACTTTACATTTGGAAAGGATTTCTTCATTAATAAGGGATGCACAAAGGCCCTGTGGTGTTGCGGTAAAGATCACATCCACCTCATCTGCAAGTGCAGCCATGTTGTCATCCATACATTTGGCATCCACCAGCCTGAAAAAATTCTGATAAATATCTGCATACTGCTGATCTATGTAGCTTCGGGAGCCGAACCATTTGATCTCAACGTCCTTGTGTCCAAGAAGAAGTCTTACGATCTCATTTCCTGCGTATCCTGTCGCACCGATAATTCCTGCTTTAATCATCTTTCACATTCCTCCTCTGCCGTTTTTTCTACGGCTTAATACACCCTGCAGAAGCGCTTGCTATTCTTATTTATGCCTCTTTTTTATGTCTTCTGATATCTGAATCTTCTGCACAGGTCAGACGGACATCTTAAACCTGTCTGTACTGCCAGCTCATATGTCCATCTTATCAATGGATAGATTATACATCTTCTCTGCATATTATGCAATAGTCATTTTCTTTGATTTTTCACGGTCTTTTCTGTTTTTCCTGTATTTCCTCATAATACCGCCTACTTTTAGATGTATTTTTATGCAAATTTTTTTTCATATTTTTCAAATTATCTCTTGCATATTTATAAAATCTGGTGTATATTAAGCCATGTCGACAGGACAGCCGAAAATTTTGTTTTGTTGTACATGAATATTTATTCACTCTGGTAAAGTTATAAAACAGCATAATTTTTTTCCAGATAACGTAAAAAAATTCACCGTCCCGGAAATGTCCGGAGCGATACAAAATCAAAAAAATCCCAGGAGGACATATATTATGAAAGAAAAAGTTGTTTTAGCGTATTCCGGTGGTCTTGATACCACAGCCCTTATCCCGTGGCTGAAAGAAACCTTTGATTATGATGTTGTCTGCTGCTGTGTAAACTGCGGACAGGGAAACGAGCTGGACGGTCTTGAAGAGAGAGCAAAAATGTCCGGTGCTTCCAAATTATATATCGAGGATATCGTCGATGAGTTCTGCGATGATTTCATCATGCCGTGTGTAGAGGCTGGTGCTGTATACGAGCATTCCTATCTTCTCGGAACTTCCATGGCTCGTCCGGTCATTGCCAAGAAGCTGGTTGAGATCGCACGTAAAGAGGGTGCCGTTGCTATCTGCCATGGTGCTACCGGTAAAGGAAATGACCAGATCCGTTTCGAGCTTGGCATCAAGGCTCTCGCTCCGGACATCAAGATCATTGCTCCATGGCGTATGACAGATCTGTGGACCATGCAGTCCCGTGAAGATGAGATCGAGTTCTGTAAGGCTCATGGCATCACTCTTCCATTTGATGCAAGCCACAGCTACAGCCGTGACAGAAACCTCTGGCACATCAGCCATGAGGGACTTGAGCTTGAGGATCCATCCCAGGCTCCGAACTATGATGACATGCTTGTATTAAGTGTAACACCTGAGAAGGCTCCGGATAAAGAAACTGAGATCACCATGACATTCGAGCAGGGTGTTCCGAAAACACTCAACGGAAAAGCAATGAAGGTTTCCGAGATCATCACAGAGCTGAACAAGCTTGGCGGTGAGAACGGCATCGGTATCGTTGACATTGTTGAGAACCGTGTTGTTGGTATGAAATCCCGTGGCGTTTATGAAACTCCTGGCGGAACGATCCTGATGGCAGCACATGACCAGCTTGAGGAGCTGATCCTTGACCGTGAGACAATGGAAGCCAAGAAAAAGCTTGGCAGCCAGTTTGCACAGGTTGTTTACGAAGGAAAATGGTACACACCTCTCCGTGAGGCTATCCAGGCATTTGTTGAGTCCACTCAGAAATATGTTACCGGTGAAGTTAAATTCAAGCTTTACAAAGGAAACATCATCAAGAATGGTACAACCTCTCCGTACAGCCTTTACAATGAGTCTCTTGCTTCCTTCACAACCGGTGATATGTATGATCATCATGATGCAGACGGATTCATCACTCTGTTCGGTCTGCCGCTGAAGGTTCGTGCCATGAAGCTTGCAGAAGTTAAGAATAACCAGAATCAGAACTAATTTTGTTGAACATTGTTCCGACAGATCATAAGAATGCCCCGGGAAGCTATATAAGTTCCCCGGGGTCTTTTGTTATATACTGCTTTGATCACATAATACCTAATAAACGAAAGGATTTTTTATCATGAACTCACAGAAAATGCCTCTGAAAAATTCTCTCTGCCTGCTTCTGGCCGCAACGATCTGGGGAATCGCCTTTGTTGCCCAGAGTGTGGGCATGGAATATGTCGGCCCCTTCACCTTCAACGGCGTCCGTTCCCTGATCGGCGCCGCTGTCCTGGTTCCGGTGCTCTTTATCCTGAACCGTTCCGGAAATAAATCCTCTGCTGCCACAGACTCCGCAATACCGGAATCCTCATCAGCACCTTCAGAAAAAGCTGTATCCCACACGCCATATAACAGCCGTGACCTGTGGCTGGGCGGCATTGCCTGCGGATTTGCTCTTTTTGCTGCCAGCAGCTTCCAGCAGTTTGGTATCCAGTACACAACAGTAGGAAAAGCCGGCTTCATCACCGCCTGTTACATTGTCATCGTCCCGATCATCGGAATTTTCCTGAAAAAGAAATGCAGTCCCTTTATATGGGCAGCCGTTGTCATGGCACTGGTCGGACTTTATCTTCTCTGCATCACAGACGGATTTTCCATTGGCCTCGGAGATATTCTGGTGCTGGTATGTGCTTTTCTCTTTTCCCTGCACATTCTGGTGATTGACTATTTTTCCCCGAAGGCAGACGGTGTAAAGCTTTCCTGTATCCAGTTTCTTGTCTGCGGGATCCTGTCCATGATCCCGGCACTTATTCTGGAACGTCCGCAGATTTCTTCCATTCTCACTGCCTGGCTGCCGATCCTGTATGCTGGTGTAATGTCCTGCGGTGTTGCCTACACCCTGCAGGTCGTAGGCCAGAAAAATGTGAATCCCACCGTTGCTTCTCTGATCCTTTCTCTTGAATCCTGCATCTCCGTGCTTGCAGGCTGGGTGCTCCTAGATCAGAAGCTTTCCATAAAAGAGCTCCTTGGATGTGTCATCATGTTTGCAGCCATCATCCTGGCACAGCTGCCGGAAAAAGAAAATAAATAAAAAACAGGCAGCCGGTTTGGTATTTTACCTTCCGGCTGCCTGTCTGCATGTTTCTTAGTCTGCTTTTTCTTCCTTCTTAATAAAGTTATTATAATGTGCCTTGATCTTCTCAAAGCTCTCCTGGCTGATGTCGTGCTCCATCTTGCAGGCATCCTCCATTGCGATCTCTGCCGGAACCCCAAGTCCCTCCAGCATCCTGGCAAGAACAATGTGACGCTCATAAATCTGATTGGCGATTTCTGCCCCCTTCTCCAGAAGTGTCACGGTACCGTAACGGTCCATAGCAATATAACCATCCTCACGAAGAAGCTTCATTGCGTGACTGACGCTTGGCTTGGAAACACCAAGTCTGGTCGCAATATCAATGGAACGAACTCCTCCTCCTTTTTTGGATAAAACCAGAATTGATTCAAGATAATCCTCCGCTGACTGTCTGATCTCCATATAAAATCCTCCCTGCAAAAATTTAACTCTATATAGACCCTCTAAAGGGATCTGAATCCCATTCCTTCCCTGTTCTACAGGCGAATATTAACTTTTAATATACCGCTTAAAGGATGTTGTGTCAAGCATTTCGCACATGTTTATCTTGACATTAAAAATAATTTCCCCGATAATAGTAGCTGAACAATATATCTGTTCTATAGCAGCCCGGAATCCTTTCCAGTAGTGCTGTCTTTTGAACAGTAAAGAAAGGAGATTTTTTATGCTCAAAACCCTTCTGGCCCAGGTCAGGGAGTTTAAAAAGGCATCGTTTCTCACGCCTTTTTTCATGATCCTGGAAGTTCTCTTTGAGACTCTGATCCCCCTGGCCATGGCTTCCATCATTGATAAGGGTGTGGAAGCCGGAAATATCGGCCATATCTATCGGATGGGTGCAGTTATGGTAGCTCTTGCCCTGTGCGGACTCTGGTCCGGCGTCATGGGAGGAAAATACGGAGCACTGGCCTCCACAGGCTTTGCCAGAAACCTCCGAAAAGCCATGTACACCAACATCCAGACCTTTTCTTTTTCCAACATCGACAAATACAGCACTGCCGGCCTGATCACCCGTCTTACCACTGATGTGACCAACCTGCAGAACGCCTATCAGATGATCCTTCGTATGTGTACCCGTGCACCGGCCAGTCTGATCTGTGCCATGGTCATGGCATTTCTTATCAATGCAAAGCTTGCAAGCATCTACCTTGTCGCTGTTATCTTCCTGGGAGGCTGTCTGATCTTTATCATGCAGAAGGCCACTGTATACTTCCGGGCCGTATTCCGTAAATACGACGACCTGAACGCAAGTGTCCAGGAAAACATCGGCGCTGTACGCGTTGTCAAGGCCTATGTCCGCGAAGACTACGAGATCAGCAAATTCCAGAAAGCCTGCAACAAAGTATACGAAATGTTCTTAAGTGCTGAGAAGATCGTTGTCATGAACATGCCCCTGATGCAGTTTACCGTTTATGCCTGTATCCTGGGGATCAGCTGGCTCGGCGCCAAAATGATCGTAGGCAGCTCCCTTACTACCGGTGAGCTTATGAGCCTTCTCACCTACTGCATGAACATTCTCATGAGCCTTATGATGCTTTCCATGGTTTTTGTTATGGTGACAATGAGTATTGCCAGCGCAGAGCGTGTTACGGAAGTCATCAATGATACTGCTGACATCACAGATCCGGAGGATCCGGTAACAGATGTCCCAGACGGAAGTATCGTCTTCGATCATGTAAATTTCAGCTATAAGAAAGACAGTCAGGAACCCGTTCTGAAGGATATCAATCTCTCGATCCGCTCCGGCGAGACCATAGGGATCATCGGCGGTACCGGAAGTGCAAAATCCAGCCTTGTCAACCTGATCAGCCGTCTTTATGACGTAACGGATGGTTCTGTTTCCGTAGGAGGCATCGATGTCCGTAAATACCATCTGGAATCTCTCAGAAATCAGGTTTCCGTTGTTCTTCAGAAGAATGTACTCTTCTCAGGAACCATTCTGGAAAACCTCCGATGGGGTGACAAAAATGCCACTGAGGAGGAATGCCGCCGCGCATGCCAGCTTGCCTGTGCCGATGATTTCATCGAAAAAATGCCGGACAAATACAATACCTTCATTGAACAGGGCGGCTCCAATGTTTCCGGAGGCCAGAAGCAACGTCTCTGTATTGCCCGCGCTCTTCTGAAGAAGCCGAAGATACTGATCCTGGATGACTCCACCAGTGCGGTAGATACTGCCACAGACGCAAGGATCCGCCGCGCCTTTGCCGAGGAGATCCCGGATACCACCAAGCTGATCATCGCACAGCGTGTTTCCAGCATCCAGAACGCGGACCGGATCATCGTTATGGATAACGGTGAGATCAACGGTTTTGGTACCCACGAGGAGCTTCTTAAGACTAACGCCATTTATCAGGAAGTATTTCATTCACAGACCGGCGGCGCCGGTGATTTTGACGAGGGAGGTGAACCGGCTTGAAAAAACAGAACATGAAAGGCCCGGGCGGTCCTGGCCCAAGGGGTATGGGAACACCGGAGCAGCCGGGAAAGCTTCTGGGACGCCTTGCCCGTTATATCTTTAAAAACTACAGTATCCATATCGTGATCGTGGTGATCTGCATTTTTGTCAGTGTTCTTGCCAATGTACAGGGAACTATGTTCATGAAAACCCTGATCGACCAGTATATCACACCGCTTCTCTCAGCAGATACACCGGATTTCGGGCCTCTGGCTACAGCCATCGCACGTGTGGCATGCTTTTACGCCATTGGTGTTATTGCCACCTATACTTATAACCGTATCATGATCAATGTTTCCCAGGGAACCTTACGTAACCTCCGAAACGATATGTTTGCAACGATGGAAACGCTTCCCATCAAATATTTTGACACTCACGCACACGGCGATATCATGTCCATCTACACCAACGACATTGATACCCTGCGCCAGATGATCAGCCAGAGCTTTCCGCAGCTGCTTTCCAGTGTGATCACCATCGTCAGTGTTCTTGTAAGTATGCTGATCCTGAATGTTCCGCTTACTGTAGTTACCCTGCTTATGGTTGCCATTATGATGACTGCCAGCCGGAAGCTTGCGGGCTTAAGCGGAAAATATTTCCTGGAGCAGCAGACCAACCTTGGTATTGTCAATGGTTATATCGAAGAGATGATGGAGGGTCAGAAGGTTGTCAAGGTCTTCTGCCATGAGGACGAAAGCATCCGGAAATTCGATGAACTGAACGACCAGCTTTTCACCAGCGCAGACAATGCAAACCGTTTTGCCAACATCCTGATGCCTGTGGTCGCACAGCTTGGAAATGTCAGCTATGTGATCTGCGCCATGGTGGGCGGTATCCTTGCTATCAACGGCATCGGCAGCTTCACACTTGGCGGGCTTGCCAGCTTCCTGACCTTCAATAAGAGCTTCAACATGCCTATCAACCAGGTCAGCCAGCAGTTCAACAGTATTGTTATGGCTCTTGCAGGTGCAAAACGTATCTTTGATCTTCTGGATGAAAAACCGGAAGTGGATGAAGGCTACGTTACTCTCGTCAATGCAAAAGAGGAAAACGGTGTTCTTACCGAATCCGACAAACGTACCGGCCGCTGGGCATGGAAGCATTTCCACAAAGCTGAGGGTACCACTGATTATATCGAGCTGAAGGGTGATATGGTCCTGGAGGATGTAGACTTTGGTTATAATTCCAACAAGATCGTTCTCCATGACATCAACATGTATGCACAGCCAGGCCAGAAGATCGCTTTTGTAGGCTCCACCGGCGCCGGAAAAACCACCATTACCAATCTTCTGAACCGTTTTTACGACATTCAGAAGGGTAAGATCCGTTATGACGGCATCAACATCACCAAGATCAAAAAAGATGATCTCAGACGCTCCATGGGCATCGTTCTTCAGGATACCAACCTGTTCACAGCAACCGTTATGGAAAATATCCGCTACGGAAAGCTGGATGCCACAGATGAGGAGGTTATCGCAGCAGCAAAGCTTGCCAACGCCGACGGTTTCATCCGCAGGCTTCCGCAGGGTTATAATACCCTTCTCCGCGGAAACGGTGCAAACTTAAGTCAGGGCCAGCGACAGCTTCTCTCCATTGCCCGTGCAGCCGTTGCAGACCCGCCCGTCCTGATCCTGGACGAGGCCACCAGCTCCATTGATACCCGTACCGAAAAGCTTGTACAGGATGGTATGGATAAGCTGATGGAAGGCAGGACGACCTTTGTGATCGCCCACAGACTTTCCACAGTACGCAACAGTGACTGCATCATGGTCCTGGAGCAGGGACACATCATCGAGCGTGGTTCCCACGAGGAGCTACTTGCACAGAAGGGCCGGTATTATCAGCTGTATAACGGCTGATCCAGGCTCACAGTTATTTTCGATCTAAAATATTCAATACCAAAAACATGCAGGGTGTATCTTTTCTGATAGTCCTGCATGTTTTTTTATGCTATAATCTTTGATTGAAATCTATTTTTCCGGAAAGGAGTCTCCGTATTTTTATATATGAAACAAACTGAAGAATATTACTACGGCAAAATGTCGAAAGATAAACAAAACGTGTACCGTGCAATGCTTCACGGGCTTATGGAGCTTTCCGACGAGTTCCTGATCCCGCAGGTACCAACCACCGATGGAAACTGGCTCTATGATGTATTTTTCCAGCTTCGTCTGGATCACCCGGAGATTTTCTGGGCTGTGGGGTTTAAATACCGTTATTACAAGGACTCGCCAAATCTGATACTGATTCCTGAATATATCTTCGACAAAAATAAAATCCGGGAGCATCAGAAAGCCCTGGGAGCCCGCGTAGACAAGCTTGTGCGCACCGCCATGAAGTTTTCCGAGTGGGATAAGGAAAAATATGTCCATGACTTCATCTGCGAAAATATCCGCTACGACAAACTGAAAAAGCCATATTCCCACGAGATCATCGGGCCTCTGGGCCATGGTGTCGGTGTCTGCGAGGGAATCGCCAAATCCGTAAAGGTCCTCTGTGATGCCCTTGGTGTATGGTGTATTATCGCCATCTGCGGGAACAATCCGGAAAAAGGGATCAAATACCGTCATACCTGGAACATCGTCCGGATCAACGGACAGTACTATCATCTGGATGCCACCTTCGATAATACTCTGGGCAAAAACGAAGACGGCTTAACCAGTATCCGTTACGATTATTTTAATCTGGATGACAAAAACATCTTCCGTGACCATGAACCACTGATCGCTCCGGCACCTCCCTGCCCGGATGGAAACCACTTTTATTACCGTGAGAAAAAGCTATCCTTCACCAAATTGGAAGACGTATACAAACGTGCCCTCCAGGCCGCAAAAAAAGGCCGCGAATTCACCTTCCACTGGCGAGGCGGATATCTCACCCGTGAAGTCCTCGCAGACCTTGTAGATCAGATCCAGGCCGCAGGAAAGACACGGGACAAAAAAGCCATCATCACACTCAACTGGCCTCAGGCTGTACTTCGATTTCATTTTGTGGAACAGCAGGCGGAAGGGAAGGTGTTTATTGAGGAAGTGAATGAAGGGGAGAAACTGTAACGTCATTTAAGAAATTCGATAGAGTCAAAATGCCACATATCATTATGCATATGTGGCATTTTTCTGTGAATATAATTCTAAAAATTAAAAGACTTTCCATAAATCAGATTTATAGAAAGCCTCTTAAGCACTGCGGATAACAGGACTTGAACCTGCACGGTTGCCCACTGGTACCTAAAACCAGCGCGTCTGCCAATTCCGCCATATCCGCATATTCAATTATATTTTCATCCTGTCTGATGATAAAAAAATAACGGAAAGCAAATGCTTTCCGCTAATGAGGCATCGGGGATTCGAACCCCGGACAACTTGATTAAAAGTCAAGTGCTCTACCGACTGAGCTAATACCCCATAAAAAAGGACTGGGCTAGCTGGATTCGAACCAGCGAATGCAGCAGTCAAAGTGCTGTGCCTTACCGCTTGGCGATAGCCCAATGGGCGAAGGGTGGATACAGGGATTCGAACCCTGGGCCTCCAGAGCCACAATCTGGCGCGCTAACCAACTGCGCTATACCCACCACAACGTGCCTGAAGGGATTCGAACCCCCGACCCACGGCTTAGAAGGCCGTTGCTCTATCCAGCTGAGCTACAGACACATGCTCTCTTCTCAGAGAAGCGGGTGATGGGAATCGAACCCACGTATCCAGCTTGGAAGGCTGGTGTTCTACCATTGAACTACACCCGCATGCTTGCGGTAATAAGTTTACAGCAGTCGGGGTGACAGGATTCGAACCTGCGGCCTCCTGGTCCCAAACCAGGCGCTCTAGCCAAGCTGAGCCACACCCCGATGTACCATTTACTTATGGTTTTTATTAAGTTGTTGTCGTCTTCGTTTGTGTTTCGTTTTCGTTTCCTGCCTGACGACAAGTGATATTATATTATAGCAATCTACAAATGTCAACACCTTTTTTGAATTTTTTTAAAAAAACTTTTTTTCACGTTTTTTCCGCCTATTTAAAGGTTTTCTTGTCATTTGCGACTGGCTTATGGTATCATGAAACCATAATTAAAGTCAAGAAAAAAAGCAAATAATAAGGAGATGTTTTTACATGGATATAAAATTATTTCAGCAGAAGCTTAATGACATCTGTGCCATCGCTGAGGAAAACAATAAGCAGCTCTCCCAGCAGCAGATCCGTGATCATTTCGATGAATCGGATCTGAGCACTTCACAGCTTGTAAAGATCCTGCAGTATCTCAAATTAAAGGGGATCACCATCGAAGGCGCCGATGAAGCTGCCGGCGCTGCCAGAGCAGATGCTGTTTCATCCGAATCCAGCGACAAGGACGAGCTTCCGGGTACCCGTGCTGCTCTTACTGCCGAAGAACAGGCTTATCTCAGTGACTATATGGAAAGCTTTTCCCCGGAAGGACTTGATCCGGATGATCTTGCGTCCCTCTTTCATGCCTTTGCAAAGGGTGACACTGCTGCCGAAGGTGCACTGACACAGTTCTACATGGCTCAGGCAGCCCAGATGGCCGCTGAACTGAACTGTGAGGAAATCCACCTGGCCGATCTCATTCAGGAGGCAAATCTGGCCCTTCTGGCGTCTCTCAAAGAGACTGACCCACAGGAAAAAAACGATACCTGGATGCGTGGTCGTATCCGCAGTGGGATCCTTCATGCCATCGAGGAACAGACACAGCAGAAATTCCGTGACGACTATCTGGTATCCAAGGTAGAAAACCTGGAGGCTGCGGTTAAAGAACTCACAGACGATGATGACGCCACCAAATTCACCATTGATGAGCTTGCCGTGATCCTGGATATGAATGTGGATGAGATCCGGGATGTACTTCGCCTTACCGGAGATGATAAATAAAGCTTTCTTCATATTCTTCACAAAAACGGGTCTGACATAGCTTGTCAGACCCGTAATCTTAATATTCTTTATGCTTTTTCTTCCCGTTTCAACTCCGCCGGTTCTGCCAGATGGATCTTTCCTTCCCGAAATATGTGGATAAATACCTCCGCCATATCCGGATCGAACTGTTTTCCTTCCTCTTCTCTTATGATCCGAAGAGCTTTTTCCGCTGGCATCAGTTCTTTATAACAACGTTTGGATGTCATGGCATCAAAGGAATCTGCGATGCAGAGGATCCTTGCAGATGCCGGGATATCTTCTCCCGCGATCCTCCTTGGATAGCCGTTTCCGTCATAACGTTCGTGATGACCGATAACCGCAGGGATAACATAATCCAGCGACGGAAGGTGACGGATGATCCCGATGGACGCCTCCACATGACCTTTCATGATCTCATACTCTTCATCCGTAAGCTTGCCTTCCTTGTTCAGGATATGCTCCGGGATCCCGATCTTTCCAACATCATGAAGAAGCGCCGCCTGACGGATGATCTCCACCATTTCCGTTGTATAGTTCAGCGCCTTCGCAAGACTTGTTGCGTAATAAGCCACATTGTTGGAATGTCCGAAGGTATAATGATCTTTGGTATCAATGGCTGCAGTCAACGCATAGATCGTGGATTCATAGGACTGATAAATATGTTCATGATCGGATTTCTTACCCGCATTTTCTTCATCCAGGCTTTCCTTCAGCATGGTGTCAAAAATCTCGATGCCGTTTTTACCGCTGCGCTTTACATGATATACTGCCAGGTCCGCATTATCCAAGAGCTCCTTTGCTGAGCGTGCCGCATAAGGCGCCGCACTGATCCCCACGCTTACCGTAAGGATCTTCAGCTTGTAGTCTGCAGAATCGTTGCGCATATGCAGGATCTGCTTCTGTATGGATTCTGCCAGATTTCTGGCGGAAAAAATATCGTAATTTGGCATCAGGACCGCAAATTCCTTGGCACTGTGACGTGCCACATATCCCTGTTCTCCCACACTTGCCTGGATGATATCTGCCACCTTTCGAAGTGCAACATCTCCCTGCTGATTTCCGTACAGCTGATTGTACAGCTTGAAATCATCAATATTGAACAGGATCAGTGCAAGCGAACCCTCTTTATTTTTTTCGTATTCCTCATCCAGGATCTCATAAAAATATTTCCGGTTCAGAAGGCCCGTCAGTTCATCGGTCCTTGCCTCAGTCCATGCCGCCTCATAAAGTCTGGCATTTTTGATGGCAATGGAAGCTACCGAACTGACCGAAGACAGCATGGCCAGATCATTATGGTTCAGATTCCTGTGTCCGTCACCGGAAATCGCAATAATCCCGGCCAGATCATCATTCTGGCGAAGACCTGCACAGTATTCGATACCCAGCTCTGAAAACATATGTTTTTCCGACTCCCACATGGATTTGTAGGCTGTGGAAGAACGAAAATCCCGGATCACCACACAGTCCTCATTTCTGGTAAGCCAGGTGACCACCGGATTATCCGCTTTCAGTGAAAAGGTCAGATCGTTCAACGGACGGTTGCTGTAAACAGCCTGATATTCCCCTGATTTTTTGTCTCTCAGACAAATATAGATCCGTCCTGCATTGGTAGTTTCCTTCAACACATTTACCGTATTGCGCAGGATCTCTCCTACCCGGAGTGTCCTGGATACTGACTGGCTAAAATCTTTCAGCTCCTGAGACTGCTGGATCTCTTTTTTGATAAAAACATTGTTCATCAGACATTTCCACAGCACTGTGACCAGCCATGCAGATATAAGAAAAACGAAAGAAAAGATCAGCACATGATACTCACTGGCTGCAGGGAGCAGCATTCGGATATAACTCATCAGGTACGGTGAAAGATTGATAAACAGTACTACCGTCAGGACCACGCCCCCACCAAAGCAAACCCCATCTGACGCAAGACGGCGCATCTGGAACAGCCGTCTTCTGGTCAGTGCATAAAGCATCAGGACAGCATTGATCAGACCGCTGACAATATCGATGGGGAATCCGGAAAATACCGGCACTGCCAGCGCAAGGTTTCCCACAAAAATGATCAGTATCCCCACAAGGATCGGTTCGATCTGTTTGCGGTATCCGGGATGTCTCCGGCATCCGCGGTACATGGTGATAAAGATCTGAATAATGGTGATTCCTGCCACCACAAAGAACAGAAGGAACCAGGGTGTGATCTTATAAACAAAATGCGCACCACCGTTTTTACGGATCAGATCCGGCCAGCGCAGGATGATCCCGCCCGGGATGTTGATTGCAAAAAGCAGCAGCAGCAAAAGCAATGGGATCTTGCTTTTTCTGCCCATACGCACTCCCATGAATTCACTGATGAACACATAGTAAAAATATGGCAGAAACAGGATTCCGGCCAGAGACACATAATACCACAGGATGTAAGAGGGTCCTGCCTCCATACGCATCAGAAAAGAGCCCAACGTCCAGCAGAGCATTCCTCCCAGCACACACATGAAACTGTTGATGATCCGGCTGCGCTTACCAGCCAGAAGAGTCAGTATCATAAATGTATAGAAAAAAACTGAAATGATTGAAAATGATATATAGCTTTCCATAGTTACTTCCTCATATTCCCGAATCCGATTTCATCCTGCAGTCTCAAAAGTTCCGCCACCTCATAATAAGGAGTGCTCATATGCCGTGGTTTCCGTCCTTTTCTGGACTCATACAGATGAAAGGTACCACAGCGCAGGATGGTCACCACAAGGGGATCCATTCCCAGGATTTTCTTCAGATCCCGGTAATCCTGATCGATATATTTGAAATACGTGGTCAGAAGTTCTTTCAGAATATCCGTGCTCATAGCCTGATACATCAGCGCTTCTTTTTTTACTTCTATATAAAGATGCAGATATGGGCGTTTTTTCTCATTATATTCTTTCACTGCGATCCAATCCGTAACCGGCTGCCCGGACAGCTGGATCACACTTTTGATACCATTTTCCGAAATCCTGGTAAAGCCTGCGATATCAATGATCCACGGAACACGGTCTATGTACTCAAATCTTGGGATCTGTGTCCGATCCTCCTGGTTGGTAAGACCCACGCATCGATACATATCTCCCACACGGTACCTGGCAAAGGCTCCGCCCTTCAACACAGTGATCACAAGCTCATATTTCTCCCCGGGAACAACCTCATCCATAAGATAGGTCGGAGGAGTGAACGTGGGATCCTCATAATTATGGAGCATATCCTTTTCGGTGATAAATTCATAAAAGCAGGTATCCGGGAAAAAGTACATTCCGTTCCTGGTCCAGGTCTCGGTTCCTATAATGGAAGGTTCCGTTCCTGCAAAAAGCTCCATGGGCCGAACTCCCCACATTTCCTCCAGATCATCCTTATAGCACTGGTTGTCGGTTCCTGCCACCATAAATCCCTTCAGGTGAAAAAGGTCTTTCGGAAGAAGCTCCCGTTTCTCCTTCTTACAGATCTTTTTGGCATTCAGGATCCTTTTCAGCATCTTTGGTTTATACTGCAGAAGTTCCGAAAAGGAGGTTTTGCTTTTTCCTGATGATACGCTTCCGGTGAGGCTCTGGCTTACTGCATAGGCCACACTTCCAAGTCCGAAGAAAAATTCCACGTCCTGTTTCATGGCCATCTTGAAGCCCTCTTTGTTCCGCTCACCAAAGCTCATATTTACCGCATCTTCCACTTCCGGAAGAAAACGGATGTCGATATCTTCTTTCAGCGCCAGTGGAAAAAGGCCGGTAGCAAAAGGCAACGGTGCCAGTCCGTAAAGAATCTTGTCCGTTTCCTCCACATCAAATTTGCCCTTTTCACGGCTTGTAGCTAATATGAGGCAGGCAACTACATTGTTCCTGTAGGTATCCAGCATACTTCTTGTGTATGGTGCTACCTTTATCGGATGGCGTCCGCCTTCCCAGGTCGTCTGTATCCAGATGATCGGATTCCCCGGAAGAGTTTCACTTCTCTTCTGGAGGAGCATATCCGCATAATCCTCATAAGTGGTAAGAGGTACCAGCCGACGGAACTCGTCGATCCCGGACGGTCTCCTGCCCTTCAGAATGCTTTTGCCCAGTTCACAGTCTGACCAGAGCTGGATCTGCTCTTCCATCAGACGATTCTGGATCTTCATGTAATCCTGCATTGTCAGATCAAGAAATCCGCAATATTCTTTCCAGATAGCATCATACTGCTGTTTTCGAAGCTTTTCGCCAAGACTCACCGCCTTTTCCCCCCTTTTCGCCATGTTTTTATGCAGGCAGCTGTACTGTTTCGGTCTGGGATCAGAAAGGGAGTTGTCTGCTGATACGCTCCGTAATTACTGAATGTTTCCGGAAACACGATCCTGTCCTGGTAAAAAATGTACAATATATTCCACACAATAAGGACCCCAAAAGCCCCCATTGCCTTCCCGGATCCCAGAAATCCGGCCAGGCAAAAATAAAATCCGGCGAACCACAGAACGCCAGGATGTCGGCAGAGTGCATAAACACCCTCTGTATAGGCCAGCCTTTCATGATTTTCTTTGACATATGTCTCATCAAAGGGCAGCGCAAAAAACAATGTATAGATCAACAGTCCCAGAAACAGGATCGCTGCTGTCAGAAAAACAGCAGAAATAAAAAAAGAACTTCCCCGCCGCGGCCAGCAGCTCCGGATCACCAGACCTGTTGACACTGCGATCAGGAAACATCCTATGCTAAAAAACGGATGAAGAAAGCTTTTTTTCAATCGGATACTGTTATGATCATACAGGAAGCAGCATAAAAAGCCGATACTCCCTATAATAACCGCAGTCATGCGTATTTTCCCCCTTCATTTATGTAAAGCGGACCTTCTCATTCCGCTCTGCTGCATTCTCAGGAACGAGACCCATTCATGGTCAGTACCCTAAAGAATGCTCTATATTACTAAAAAAAACTACTTGTTCATTATATAGCACATAGCTGACTTTCGCAATCGTTTTTGACTAATATATGCTGAATATTGGCACAAATTTTATCAATTATGACAGTTTATTTGTTTTTTCTGCCGGAATCAGAGGTAACGGATCTCTACGTGCATTTCGCCCTTTCCATCTGTCTCCATTACTGCATAGCTTGGACGGCGTCCCCGTTGTCTGGGATAAGCCAGACTTCCGGGATTTACCAGAAGCACACCTGCTTCCTTTTCAACAACCGGTACGTGGATATGTCCGAAAAAAGCCGCATTGCATCCCCTTGAGCGGGCAGCTTCTGCCAGCTGATCAAAGGCCATGGATACACCGTAGTAATGACCGTGAGTTACCAGAATCTTATTTCCCTCGACCTCGATCACATCTTCTCTCGGAAGATCCGAGAAAAAATCATTATTTCCGGACACAATACTGCAGGGACATTCTGCAAGGGCTTCGATATAAAATTCTCTGCCTTCCACATCTCCGCAATGTACCAGCATGTCAAAAGGAGCCTCCCGATTTATCGCGATCTCCAGGTTTTCATCTCTTCCGTGAGTATCGCTTACGATCAGCACCTTCATACAAGCTCTTCCTTTATAAGGCAAAGAGCTTTTCCACGATGGCTGATCCTGTTCTTTTCTTCCATGGAAAGCTCTGCGGAAGTACAGCCATATTCCGGAAGATAAAAGATCGGGTCATAGCCAAAGCCATTCTCCCCTTTTTCCTCGTAGCCGATGCGGCCTTCCATGGCAGCACGGACTGTCTTTCTTCTGCCATCCGGGAAAGCTGCCGCAATAGCACATACAAAACGTGCAGTACGTTTCTCATCAGGTACACCTTCCAGACGCTGGATCAGGTTTGCGTTTTTAATATGATAAGAAGTATCCTCACCCATATAGCGTGCGGAATAGATTCCCGGCTCTTTGTTCAGATAGTCGATCTCCAGACCGGAATCATCTGCCAGAACGATCTCGCCAGTCATTTTACTGATTGCTTCTGCCTTGATCATGGCATTTTCTTCAAAGCTTTTTCCATTTTCATCAATATCCGCATGGATCCCGGCATCCTTCAGGGAAAGGATCTCCAGAGAAGGATCCGCAAGTATCCTTCGGATCTCCTTCATTTTATCCTCATTTCCGGTAGCAAAAATGATCTTTTTCATTCTTTAATACTTCCTTTCTTCGGCGGACGTGGTCCAAGAAACTGGTAATAGTAGGTTTTCATCATTCCATTATAGATCTTACGGTTTTTATCTGCCTTTCGGCCGATGTCATTCTCTGCCTTGTCATAGGCAGTGATCAGATACATGGACCAGCGATCCAGCCCCTTATAGCTTTCACCGATCTCACGGTACAATGCAGGGAGATTGGATTTTTCTTCGATCCGCTCACCATATGGCGGATTTGTCACGATAAAACCAAAGGGTTTGGAATGGCGGAGTTCACTGACCGGGCGCTGCTGGAAATGGATCAGTCTGTCCACTCCTGCCATTTTTGCGTTGGCGCGTGCTGCCTTGATGGCAGCTGCATCGATATCAAATCCCTGGATATCGGTTTCAATATCAAGATTTACACGTTCTCTGGCTTCTTCTCTTGCATCCTCCCAGCATTCCTTCGGGATCAGATGCTCCCAGCTCTCGGCCAGAAAATGACGGTTCAGTCCCGGCGCCATATCCGCTGCCATCATTGCCGCCTCAATAGGAAAGGTGCCGCTTCCGCAGAACGGATCGACAAGAATACGGTCCTTTTTCCAGGGAGTGAGCATCAAAAGAGCACTGGCAAGCGTCTCGGTAATAGGTGCCTTGACAGTCATCTGGCGATACCCTCTCTTATGGAGGGATACTCCTGAAGTGTCGATTCCGATCAGAGCTACGTCTTTCATAAAGGCCACACGGATAGGAAATTCCGGACCATCTTCCGGAAACCAGGAAATCCCGTAGATGCCTTTGAGACGCTCTACAATGGCTTTTTTCATAATGGACTGGATATCAGATGGACTGAAAAGCTTACTTTTGATGGAGTTTGCCTTGGCTACCCAGAATTTACCGTTTTTCGGTATGTAATTCTCCCATGGGAGAGCCTTGGTCTTTTCAAAAAGCTCATCAAAAGTCTCGGCCTTTACTTCGCCTATTTTCAGAAGCACACGTTCTGTGGTACGAAGGAACAGATTGGCGTCTGCCACACCCTGGGCATCAGCCTCAAAGGTTACTCTTCCGTCTTCCACCCTGGTCACTTCATAGCCAAGATCCAGTATTTCACGCTTCAGCACCGCCTCTGTTCCAAAATGACAGGGCGCCGTTAATTCCCACAGATTCATAAAGTGATCTCCCGTACTGTATTTCCTTCAAAATCTTTAATGGTAAAAATTCCGTTCTCAAGGATTGCATAGGTCGGCGGGTTACCTTCCTTTGGAATGGATACGGAACCTGGGTTCAGAAGGATATAATTCCCCATATTTTCTGCCTTCAGCACATGTGTATGGCCGTGGATCAGAATGTCTCCGTCCATCATCGGCGGAAGATTATCCTTATTATAGATATGACCGTGTGTGGCGTACATCGTTTTTCCTTCGATGGCAAGGATACAGTAATCTGCCATAACCGGGAAGTCCAGGACCATCTGATCCACCTCTGCCTCACAGTTTCCGCGTACTGCATAGATCTGGTTTTTTCTCTCATTTAAAAGGCGGATGACTTCCTTTGGTGCGTATTCCTTCGGAAGGTCATTTCTTGGTCCGTGATAAAGCAGATCTCCCAGAAGCACCAGTCTCTCCGCCTTCTCCTTGTCATATGCTTCCAGCATTTTCCGGCAGTAATATGCCGAACCATGTACATCGGACGCAAACATATATTTCATAAGCTTTTCTCCTTGTAATTTGTATTGGTTTTTATCTCTGTTCTTTACATTATCATGATTTCCTTTAAAATACAAGATTTGTTACAGATATGCATTCGCAATCTATTTTGATATCGTCCGCTTTTTTTATCCGCGCACAAGATTTCTCCCTCTGTAGGCTGCAAATCCACCGATCACGGACCTGGTACGACAGCCCTGTCTTGCCAGGCTCCGGGCAGCCTGCATGCTGGCGCCGCCGCGGTCGCAGTAAAATATCAGCAGCTTATCTTTGGGAAAACGATATTTCTGATCCTGTTTTTTCTCAAGATATTCATCCAGCTCTCTGTATGGAATATTTACCGCGTTCCGGACATGTCCCCTTCTGTAGGCAGCAGGATCCCGGAGATCTATGATAACAGCGTCGCTGCGCTCCACATAATAATCCAGCATTTTTGCAGAGATAGTTTCGATCTGAAACATGGAAAAAATCTCCTCTTTTTGGTATATTATATGGAAGCTTCCGGGTGAATGTTCCCTTATATGTATTTAAGCGGGAAAAGCCATCTCTGACTTTTCCCGCTTTTCTTATCCTTTAATATCTGTCAGAGCCTCTGTCCTTCTCAGAATCATATTCATCGGAAATTTTGTTTCCGTAGCTGCTTTTGGAACTGTTTCTGGAAGAATTTCCCGAACTGTTCCTAGAGCTGTTTTTTCCGCAGTTTCTGGAAGCACTTTCCCCGTGATTTTTTCCTGCATAATTAGACTCATTTCTGTCTGTTTCGTAATTTTTCGCCATTTGAATTACCTCCTGATGAAGTTGATTTTACGGCTTTCCGAAGCTTTCTGCCGCTTTTTATTACAGGAAATAGTATCCCAAAAAGTTTGGAGATTATTCGCCAAAATCATATTGCTTTTTTTTCCAGTTTATATTATAATCATTCTTGTAAAAAGAATTTACCCTTCAAAAATTTTTTTTACATAACCCCTTATTTAATTATTTATACTCCCCTCGAAACACCCGGTAGCTCCCCTACCGGGTGTTTCTCTATACAAAAACAAGCCGCCGGATTGACGATCACAGTCGCTCCGGCAGCTTGTTTTTTATCCGTTGATCGGATTTACATGCACCATACAGTGCTTTACATCTTTGAATTTATTCTCGATCGTATGATGTACATTTTCCGCAATATCATGTGCATCAAAAAGGGAAATATTTCCATCTGCTGCGATTTCGATATCCACATACATCTTGGATCCGAAAAGACGGGTTTTAAGAAGGTCTACTCTTCTGACGCCCGGTACCTTAAGGATCTCTCTCTTCATGGATTCCTCCGTTTTTGCATCACAGGAATGATCTACCATCTTGTCAATGGCATCCCTGAAAATGTCGATCGATGCCTTGGCGATCATAACGCAGATCACGATACTGGCGATCGGGTCCAGGATCGGGTATCCCAGTCTTGCACCTAAAATACCGACAAACGCTCCGATAGAGGAAAGTGCATCTGAACGATGGTGCCATGCATCTGCCATCAGGGCTCCTGAATTGATCTTCTTTGCAGCACCTCTTGTATACCAGAACATCCACTCTTTTACCACAATGGATACCACTGCTGCAATCAGTGCAAGTGTTCCCGGAATGGCAATGGTTCCGCCGGATGTGCTTTTTACGATATCACGGGCACCGGTAATTCCGATCCCGAGACCAGTGACAAGCAGCATTCCTGCAAGGACAATGGAAGAAACACACTCCATTCTTTCATGTCCGTACTGGTGCTCTTTGTCCGATTTCTTTGTAGAAAGACGGACACCGATAATTACGATGAAGGTGCTTCCCACATCTGATGCAGAATGAATGGCATCCGAGATCATCGCTCCTGAATGTGCCACAATACCTGCGATCAGTTTAAATACAGATAATAAAAGGTTTACCAGAATACTGATCCCGGATACCTTCATTGCTGTCTGCTGTTCCCATGAAGCTGTTTTTTCTGTATCATGTATAATTGTTTTGTTTTCTGTGTGTTCCATAAACAGAATCTCCTTTTAAATATATGATCAGGTTCTTCTTATGGCACAACATTTTCCGTGAAAAAACCGGCGGTTCCTTCACTACTCGCTACAGTGCGATTTTCCGCCGGTGTTCTTTCTTTTCTGTATAGGGATATCCCAGCTTCTACCTTCTGTTCCATCCATATTTTGCAGTAAAAAAGACATACCTGCGAAACATACACTGTCCCGCAGATATGTCTGAAAGCAAAGTCACATTCTGCTTCACCTCATATTCCGTGAATGCAGGTTCTTTGCAATTACGTTTAAATCCATATCCGCTGCCGCTTCCTGCGGCCCGGCCCCATGCCTTCGATAAATATTTTCGATTCCGAAAAGCATCGCCTGCTCAGTTTGTACTGTTGATCTCGCATCCTGTTCGAATGTAATGCAGTGCAAAGAGAATTTTTACAGTCTTACGGGTCTCCCGCTTAACTTCTCAGAAAGGATACACCATATGCCCTCTGTTAGTCAAGCCAAAGTTTTTTATTTTACAGGTAGATATCTTCAACTTTCTGTTTATTCCATGTCTGGAAACATGCTTCGCACTGCACAGTTCTATATCAAATAATAGATCCTTAGTTGTTTGTCAAAAAACCGGGAGCGGATAAATCCGCTCCCGGTTAAGTCTACGATCTGTATTCAGTTGGAATGACTGATTATGCCTGCGGGCCAGCTGCAACGAGTGCTTTACCAGCTGCATTTCCTTCATATTTAGCAAAGTTCTTAACGAATCTTGCAGCAAGATCTTTAGCCTTTGTCTCCCACTCTGCAGCATCTGCATATGTGTCACGTGGGTCAAGGATTGCAGGATCTACGCCCGGAAGCTCTGTCGGAACCTCGAAGTTGAAGAATGGGATCTTCTTTGTCGGAGCTTTAAGGATAGATCCGTCAAGGATAGCATCGATGATACCACGAGTATCTTTGATGGAGATACGTTTTCCAGTTCCATTCCATCCTGTGTTAACGAGGTATGCTTTCGCACCGCTCTTCTCCATTCTCTTAACGAGCTCCTCAGCATATTTTGTCGGATGAAGCTCAAGGAATGCCTGTCCGAAGCATGCGGAGAATGTAGGAGTAGGCTCTGTGATTCCACGCTCTGTACCAGCAAGCTTAGCTGTGAATCCGGAAAGGAAGTAGTACTGTGTCTGCTCCGGTGTCAGGATAGATACTGGAGGAAGTACGCCGAATGCATCTGCGGACAGGAAGATAACCTCTTTCGCTGCCGGTGCAGAAGATACAGGGCGAACAATGTTCTCGATGTGGTTGATCGGATAAGAAACACGTGTGTTCTCTGTTACGCTCTTGTCAGCGAAGTCGATCTTGCCCTCAGCATCAAGTGTTACGTTCTCAAGAAGAGCGTTTCTCTTGATCGCATTGTAGATGTCCGGCTCAGACTCTTTGTCAAGGTTGATAACCTTAGCGTAGCATCCACCCTCGAAGTTGAATACTCCGTTGTCATCCCAGCCATGCTCGTCATCACCGATCAGAAGACGCTTAGGATCTGTGGAAAGTGTTGTCTTACCTGTTCCGGAAAGACCGAAGAAGATTGCTGTGTTCTCTCCGTTAAGGTCTGTGTTTGCAGAGCAGTGCATGGAAGCGATGCCCTTCAGCGGCAGATAGTAGTTCATCATGGAGAACATACCTTTCTTCATCTCTCCGCCGTACCATGTATTAACGATAACCTGCTCACGGCTTGTAATGTTGAACATTACAGCTGTCTCAGAGTTAAGTCCTAATTCTTTGTAGTTCTCAACTTTAGCCTTGGATGCGTTGTAAACAACGAAATCCGGCTCAAAGTTCTCAAGCTCCTCAGCTGTCGGCTGAATGAACATGTTTGTTACGAAGTGTGCCTGCCATGCAACCTCAACGATGAAACGGATAGCCATACGTGTGTCTTTGTTAGCTCCGCAGAATGCATCTACTACGAAAAGTTTCTTGTTGGAAAGCTCCTTCTTGGCAAGATCTTTAACTGCATTCCATGCTTCCTGAGTTGCCGGATGGTTATCGTTCTTGTACTCATCGGATGTCCACCAAACTGTGTCCTTGGAGTTCTCATCCATAACGATATATTTGTCTTTAGGGGAACGTCCTGTGTAGATACCTGTCATTACATTGACAGCACCAAGCTCACTGACCTGACCCTTCTCAAATCCTTCAAGCTCCGGTTTGGTCTCTTCCTCAAATAATGTCTCGTAGGAAGGATTGTACACGATCTCAGTTGTTCCGGTAATACCATACTTTGTTAAATCGATTTTTGCCATCTTAACATTTACCTCTCTTCTTTAATAGTAATTATGATAGCCACCTACTGCTGCAGGTTTTTGTCATCCTGCCATAGGAATTGGTCATTCCAACATCCCTATCCACAATTATACATAAATTGTACGTAAAAGCAACCAAAAAAATTCATTTTCCGCAAAAAAATGATAAATCTTTAACAGTGACGTTTTGGTACTGTCAGATTTTACTCCATCTATACTTGACTTTTTCAGAATAATGGCTACAATATATCTGATTATAGTTATTATATATATTTATAATAGTAACTATATGATTTTAATATATAGAAAGAAGTGATTTCTATGTCAGATATTCTGATCAAACGTAATCATATGGAAATCCCTTGGCACAACTACGTAAGTACCAGGAACAGCCAGCCCATCACCGAAGCTTCTCTTTCCGAAAAAGCTTCCCTGATCGGCCGTACAGGCATGATGCTTCTCTCCTGTGGGACCGGTGCCTGGCGGGTACGGAGTTCCATGAATACATTGTCAGAAGCACTTGGTATCACCTGTTCCGCAGATATCGGACTGATGTCTATAAGCTACACCTGCTTTGACGGTGAGAGCAGTTTTTCCCATGCACTTAGTCTGACTACCACCGGCGTAAATACTTCCAGACTGAACAGGCTGGAACATTTTGTCAGTGATTTTCCTGCGGAGGGTATCCATATGAGCGGTGAAGCACTGCACAGTCAGTTAGATGAGATCGAGCGGATCCACGGGCTTTATTCCCCTGCCGCCCTGGGACTGGCTTCTGCACTGGCCTGTGGTGCATTTACTTTTCTTCTGGGCGGTGGCCCGCTGGAAATGATCCTGGCTTTTGCAGGCGCAGGCATCGGAAACGCCATCCGCTGCAAGCTTGGCAAGCATCATTTTACTCTGTTTATGTGCATTGCAGTTTCTGTTTCCTCCGCCTGTCTTGTATATGCAGGCTTCCTGAAGCTGGCAGAGCTTCTGTTCCACATTTCCGTCCAGCATGAGGCCGGGTACATCTGTTCCATGCTGTTTATCATTCCGGGCTTTCCGTTTATCACAAGCGGGATCGACCTTGCCAAGCTGGATATGCGTTCCGGTCTGGAACGACTGGCCTACGCCATTATTGTTGTAATGGTGGCTGCTGTCTCTGCCTGGCTGATGGCACTGCTTCTTCATCTGAAGCCTGTGGATTTCCTGCCTCTGGAGCTTTCGGCAGCTCAGAGGATCCTGTTCCGGCTTCTGGCAAGCTTCTGCGGGGTATTCGGCTTTTCGGTCATGTTCAACAGCCCTGTCCGTCTAGCCGCAGCTGCCGCATTCATCGGCGCACTGTCCAACACTTTACGTCTGGAGCTTGTTGATCTTGCCGGTTTCCCACCTGCTGCCGCGGCTTTTTTCGGAGCACTGACAGCCGGACTTCTGGCCTCCCTCATTAAAACCAAAGTGGGATATCCCAGGATTTCCATTACCGTACCATCCATTGTGATCATGGTTCCCGGACTTTATCTCTACCGGGCAATCTACAATCTGGGAATCATGTCCCTGAATGTTTCCGCCTCCTGGTTTGCAGCTGCGATTCTGATCATCGTTGCTCTTCCCCTGGGCCTTATTTTCGCCAGGATCCTTACGGACAAAATGTTCCGCTACTGCACCTAATTGGCATACAAAAAGGACTGCTTTCTGTAGCTTCCGGTCATCAGCTATCCTTCTGATAACCGGAGCAATACAAAAGCAGTCCTTTTTTGTACATTCTATTTCATTACGATCTCATCCGCGATCCCGATCATTTTTTCCAAGCGGTCCGCAAATTTATGGATGGGGAGAAAAACGCCCAGTCCGTCATAACGTTTTCCACCATCCTCCACAGAATCCTGCCCATAATATACAAAGGCTCTTGGAAGCTTCTTCTGAATTGCCATCATGATATCCCATACAGCCGCATAGGCCTGTGCCTCCGTTTCCTTTTCCCTTACGCTGTCCGGAAGCTCATACACCAGCAGCACACCGATATGTTCGCCCATTTTGTACTCTTCTACTTCCATGGTATCTTCATCATAGGCATGGCGCTTCCGGTAGCCATACGCCAGATACATCTTTACGCCCTGCTTCTCCCTGTATATCCTGCGGAACCGGTCGTAATCCCTATCACTTACATGAATTCCCTTTTCCCGCAGAAAATTTCCTTTTTCATCTGTGAGAAACACCGGATTCTCCTGTCCATCTGCATTGAACCTGAACGGTGCCAGAAAAGAATTTCGCAGAAGATCAAACATACTGTTCTGGCAGATCGCCATAAGGAGAGCTGTCAGATCACGGTTTTTATATGCGTCCAGCAATGCATAGGCGAATTTTTCCGGAGGAAGATATCCGCATTCTATGTCTGTATCCGCATCCATGGATTCATAGAAGGTCTCCGTCAGCCGTCTGCACGCCTCCGGATCCTTCAGGATCTTTTCAAATAAAAGCTCCGCCTTTTCCTCTCTTGGGAATAATGTGCTGTTTTCCACAATTCCTCACCCTTTCTAATCTCTATGTTTACTGGAAAACATCAGAATAAAGCTGATCAGAAGCAAAACATCCGATACCCAGATTGCCGGGATCCCCAGCCTCATGGACAGATTTCCTCCGCCACCGGCTCCAATGGCAAAAAAGAAAATTATTCCGAAATAATAAAGAGCCTGCTTCAGCTGTTCCGGACGTTTTTCACGACAATACACGGACAACGCCGCCGTGCCGCTTCGTAAATTTCCGATGCACATAGTGCTTGCATAGGAATAACCGCCCACCTTCCGGAAGGTCTGTACCTGCATGGCGCAGGAAAAGGATACCAGTACGGTTGCCAGCATATCCAATTCTCCCGGCATAAATCCCACCACAAAAAGGATCAGGATCTCGATCAGCAGGATCATCTGCCTCCAGTGAAGTTTTTTTGCATATTTAAAGGTACTCTGGATCCGCTCCGCCGCTACAACACCAATGGCAAAGGCTAAAACAGGAAACAGATACCTTAAACCGTCTCCCCACTGTCCTGTCATAAAATTTTGGCTCATCAGAACCACGTTGCCTGTCTGGGCGTTGGAAAACACCTCATCTCTTGTAAAGTATGTGTAGGCATCCTGAAATCCGCCGGACATTGCCAGAAATACACTTGTGATAAAAGCTTCTGACATCTGCCGGTCTGCGCTCTGCAGCTTTCTGCCTCCTGAAACCACTCTAAATCACTCCTGTCATTGATTTTTTTCCTCGGGTGTATTATAGTTTGCTCAGAAGCAAATGTAAAAAGTATTATTAATATCGTAAACATATTAAAATCATATCACAGGATGGAGACAATACATGATCACTTACGACTACTACCGGATCTTTTATTATGTAGCCCAGTATAAGAGCTTTACCAAGGCAGCAAGAGCTCTTCACAACAACCAGCCAAATATCACCCGCTGTATGAACAACCTGGAGCAGGAGCTGAAATGTACGCTCTTTCTCCGCTCCAACAAGGGAATCGCACTTACACCGGAAGGCCGCCAGCTTTATGAACACGTTGCCCTGGCTTTTGAGCAGCTGTCCATCGGCGAGGAGGAAATCCGCCAGAACGGAGAGCTGGAGCATGGTCTGGTTTCCATCGGCGCCAGCGAAAATGCCCTGCGTCTGATCCTTCTGGAAAAGCTGGAGCTGTTCCGCGAGCAATATCCCCATGTTCGCCTGCGCCTCTTTAACCATTCTACTCCTCAGGCAGTACAGGCACTGAAAAATTATGCGGTGGATTTCGCTATTGTCACCACTCCGATCTCCATCCGCAAACCTTTACAGAAAAAAAGTCTCCTGCGTTACCGGGAGATCCTTGTATGCGGAAGCAAATATAAGGATCTGACCACTGCCCCTATCAGCATCCATGAGCTTCAGGATCTGCCCTTTGTAGGTCTTGCGGAAGGGACCAGCACCAGAGAAATGTATATGAATTACTTTATGGAAAACCGTGTTTCTTTTCATCCTGACATCGAGGCAGCAACTACAGACCAGGTCCTTCCCATGATCGTCCACAATCTGGGAATCGGCTTTTACCCCGAGCCCCTTGCCCGGGAAGTGATCAATGACGGGAAGATTTTTGCCCTTCAGCTTAAGGAGCCGCTCCCTCAGAGAGAGGTCTGCTTAGTCACAAACAGCAGTACTGCCATGAGTACTGCTGTCAAAAAAGCTATTGAATTTATTGTGTAAATCCCTGAGGCGGATCAGCCATTTACATTTATTGTTCCACTGTCCGCTCAATATGCATGGCAAGATAACCAATTTCAATAGGATCCAGCTCTTTACCCAGGCTTTTGCCCAGGCTCTCACAGACATCCTCCGCGATCCTGTAGGATTCCGGATATTTTTCTTCTATATATTCATTCATATCCAGCTTCAGTGTCTCCCCTGTGGAGACACGGGCTACCATATATTTGATATGGTTCATCATACGGTTGTAGGACAGGGAGATCACATCGATCTTTCTTCCTGTGGCCATCTCGATCATGGCGATGCATTCCCGTACCGTTCTTGCTGTCTGCATGGCAACAGACACCTTTTCATCTCCAAGTGCTGAGTGAATATGAAGTGCCACATATCCCACCTCATGCTCGTCGATTTCAATATCCATCCGCTCCTTCAGGATCTTCTTCAATACCTCCGCCACCTTGAATTCGCTGTAAAAAAGCACCTTGATATCATCCGTCAGAGGATTGCTGATCTGCTCATGATTCCGGATACGTCCCACTGCAAAGGAAATATGATCAGCAAGGGGAAACAGGATCCTTCTGTCTATGGTATCCCCAAAGGTCTTCTCAGCTTCTCTCAATATCTCATCTGCGATCTCCAGAAATTCCGGTGCTATGCTCTTTGCCAGTTCTTTTGCTGAGCCACGTTCTGTCTCCTGAGCCAGCCTGTAAATAGTACAGTCTGCCGGAGCCTCAAAACGCTGGCTGACCTTCTTTCCAAATCCCACACCTTTTCCCAGAAGTACATATTCCTGGTTTTCTTCCATATTTATGGCAATGATGCCGTTATTGTTCAATACCTTGCTCACTCTGTACATCTTTTTCCCCACCATTTTTATATATCCTGCTGCTTTTCCACATTCCACCACTGTCTGCCCCGGATTTTCAGTCGACATTTTTGTCTGCAGCTGTTGATTTTCTTTATCGTAACAGAATCTTTCTTTTGTGTAAAGCCCTTCTGACAGACAGTTATTTTCTTTGCCACAGGAAAAGCGCGCCCGGGCATTAGGCGCGCTTTTCACAAAACCAATCTTCTATATTATTGCTGAAAAATTTCCTATTCTTCCACAGTCTCTACTGCGAACAGCGGCTCTCCTGCCTTGATCTCTCCATTGGCAAGAAGGCGTACTCTCTGATTATCCTCGATCTCTGTGCAAAGGATCGGAGAACATAAGGACGGAGCGTTTTCTATAAGATACGGGATGTCAATCTTCATCAACGGCTCGCCTTTTTTTACATGCTGTCCCTGCTCTACCAGGATCTCGAAGCCTTTTCCTTCCAGCTTTACAGTATCAATGCCGATATGGAGGAGCATAGGAAGATCTGTATCTGTCTGGAATCCGATGGCATGCTTTGTGTCAAAAATAAACTCTACCTCGCCGTCTTCCGGAGCACAGATCACCGGGTCCTTCGGTGTGACTACAGCACCCTCTCCCATCATTCCTTCCGCAAAGCCTTCATCCGGCGCTGTGGAAAGGTCTGCGGCGATACCGGTTACCGGGCTGTAGACAATCGCTGTTCTGAGAACCTTTTTCTCTGGCTGCGTGCTGGCTTCGGATGTCGGAGCTGTGTTCTGAGTAGCCTCACCTGTACTTTCTGCTGTACGCTCTGTATCAGACTGAGCCTGATTTTCCGCATTGTCTGTTTCTTTCTCATTTGCACCTTCAAAATATTCATTCGGCGCTGTCTCCAGATAATCCTCCAGCTTGGATTTGATCACAGTTACCTGCGGACCGTAGATGATCTGGACACCCTGGCCTTTTTTCACGATTCCTCTGGAACCTGTTGTTTTCAAAATATCGTCGTTGACTCTTGCTGCGTCATGGACGGTGATACGGAGTCTTGTTGCACAGCAGTCCACATCACTGATGTTTTTCTTTCCTCCAAGGCCGGCTGTGATGGCTTCGCTTACCGGGTCTGCAGATGTACTTCCTGCTGCTTCACCGGCTTTTCCGGCTTCTTTTCTTGCGTTTACATCTGCTTTTGTATAAAGCTTTGTTTCTGTGTCGTCATCCTCACGTCCCGGAGTCTTAAAGTTGAACTTTTTGATCAGGAAGGTGAAAATCACATAATAGAGAATAAAGTAAATGATACCTACCGGGATAATCCTGAACCAGCTTGTCTTTGCATTTCCCTGAAGGATTCCGAACAGGAACAGATCCAGGAAACCGCCGGAGAAGGTAAGTCCTACTGCAATGTTCAGCATATGTGCGATCATATAAGCCGCGCCTGCAAGAACAACCTGTACTGCAAACAATGCAGGAGCTACAAACAGGAAGGAGAACTCCAGTGGCTCTGTGATTCCTGTAAGCATACATGCAAGGGCTGCTGAAAGAAGAAGTCCGCCTGCTGCTTTTTTCTTCTCAGGCTTTGCACAGCGGTACATGGCAAGAGCAGCTCCCGGAAGACCGAAGATCATGAAAATGAACTCTCCGGAAAAATATCTTGTTGCATCAGCACTGAAATGCGCTACATTTGCGGAATCTGCAAGCTGGGCGAAAAAGATGTTCTGTCCGCCCTGTACCATCTGGCCTGCAACCTCCATAGTCCCGCCAACGGCTGTCTGCCAGAATGGCATATAAAATACGTGATGAAGTCCGAATGGGATCAGCGCGCGTTTGATAATACCGAAGATCAGGGTTCCGACATAGCCGCTGCCTGTTACAAGACCGCCCAGAGCATAAATACCGTTCTGGACTGCCGGCCATACGAAATACATCAGGATTCCCACAAACATATATACAATGGTGGAAATGATGGGCACAAATCTGGAACCACCGAAGAAGGAAAGTGCGTTTGGAAGCACGATCTTATGAAAACGGTTGTGCAGAGCCGCAACACCAAGGCCGACGATAATACCGCCAAACACACCCATCTGCAAAGACTGAATGCCGCAGACAGAAGTTACAGTACCTTCCAGAACGCTTTTTGCGATCTGTCCGTCTGCTGTGATCTTGTCATTTACTACCAGCATACCGTTGATGGCTACGTTCATAACGAAGTAAGCGATCAGTGCGGAAAGAGCTGCTACCTCTTTCTCTTTTTTTGCCATACCGATGGCCACACCTACTGCAAAGATCAAAGGCAGGTTATCAAATACCGCACTTCCGACTTTGTTCATGATGACTAGGAGTGCATTTAAGATGGTTCCGTCTCCCAGAATCTTCTGAAGTCCATAGGTTGCAATGGTCGTTTCATTTGTGAAGGAACTGCCGAATCCAAGAAGCAGGCCTGCCACAGGAAGGATTGCGATGGGGAGCATAAAGGAACGTCCCACACGCTGCAAAACTCCGAAAATTTTGTCTTTCATGTTCTCTCTCCTTTTCTTTCGACGTTTTGGAGCGGGAATCTTTTAAGTGGGCAACAAAAAAAGACACCACCCCCCATAAACGTCAAATAAAAATAATAACATTTATGACTGGTTAATGCCTGCTTATCAGTTACACACCAAATCTGAAATACACTATACGGGTTTTGTTCTTCTGTGTCAAGGAGTAATTTGATTTTTTCCAAAAAATATCTCCTCATATCACTATCCGCTCCGTTGCCAACAATCTCTTGCGGAATATTTCCTGTGAACAGCAGCCATATAGTTCCTGTTCTCAGAAAGTATACAGAAACGAAACAGGCCAGAAATTCACTTATCTTGACTTTATTCTCACTTATGATAAGATGAACATAGAATGTCCGGCAGCAATATTTTTTGCTCAGACAACACTATACATTTCATAAAAACGGAGGTACTTTTCCGATGAATACCATCAAGAAATTCATCCACTACTACGGCCCGTACAAAGCGGTCTTTTTTATTGACCTGATCTGTGCAGCCGTTATCAGTCTGGTAGATCTTGCTTATCCCCAGATTCTTCGTACTATGACAAAAACTCTCTTTACACAGGATAAGGATATTATTCTTCATGCCCTCCCTGTGATTGCAGCTTCTCTTTTTGTTATGTACATTGTGCAGAGTCTCTGCAAATATTATGTAACCTATCAGGGACATATGATGGGTGCAAAGATGGAACGTGATATGCGCCGGGAGCTTTTTGACCATTACCAGGAGCTGTCTTTTTCCTATTACAGCAGGAATAATTCCGGTCAGATGATGAGCAAGCTGGTCAGTGACCTTTTTGACATTTCCGAGTTTGCACATCATGGTCCTGAGAATCTTTTTATCTCTCTGGTAAAGATCGTCGGTGCTTTTATCTTCCTGTTCTTTATCAACAAAAAACTTGCACTGCCGCTGATCCTCCTGGTGATCGTGATGTTTGTGTTTTCCTTCCGCCAGAATGCAAAAATGCAGGAAACCTTCATGGAAAACCGGCGTAAGATCGGAGATGTAAATGCCAGTCTTCAGGATACGCTTTCCGGAATCCGCGTGGTGCAATCCTTCGCAAACGAGGACATCGAACGTGCCAAATTTAAGAAAAGCAATGAAGCGTTCCTTGTTTCCAAAAGAGATAATTATCACTGTATGGGAAGCTTCATGAGTTCCAATCTTTTCTTCCAGGGCATGATGTACCTGGTAACTCTTGTTTACGGCGGCTATCTGATCGCTCAGGGTGAAATGCAGACTGCAGATCTTGCCATGTATGCCCTGTATATCGGAATCTTTATCAGCCCCATCCAGATCCTGGTGGAACTTGTGGAAATGATGCAGAAGGGTCTTTCCGGTTTCCGCCGTTTCCTGGATGTGATGGAAACAGAATCCGAGATCAGGGATGCAGACAACGCTGCGGAGCTTACGGACGTGAAAGGACATGTGCGTTACGACCATGTTTCTTTTCATTACAACGATGATGAAACTCCTGTGCTTTCCGATATCTCTATTGATATCCCGGCAGGAAAATCCATTGCCCTGGTGGGACCTTCCGGAAGCGGAAAAACCACGATCTGCTCTCTCCTGCCCAGATTTTATGATGTGACCGGCGGTTCCATTACTGTAGACGGAAAGGATATCCGCGGGCTGACTCTTAAGAGCCTTCGAAGCCAGATCGGTATGGTACAGCAGGATGTCTATCTTTTTGATGGAACCATCAAGGATAATATTGCCTACGGAAAGCCCGGAGCTTCCGATGAAGAGATCATCAAAGCCGCCAAATGTGCGAGTATCCATGACTTTATCATGGAGCTTCCGGATAAATACGACACTTATGTCGGAGAACGTGGCACACGCCTTTCCGGCGGACAGAAGCAGCGGATTTCCATTGCACGTGTATTCCTTAAGAATCCTCCGATCCTGATCCTGGATGAGGCCACCAGCGCTCTGGATAACGAAAGCGAACGTTGGATCCAGAAGAGTCTGGAGGAGCTTTCAAAAAATCGTACTACCATTACGATCGCGCACCGGCTTTCTACGATCCGTGATGCGGATGAGATCATTGTGATCACGGAGGAGGGTATCGCCGAAAGAGGCACTCATGCTGAACTGCTTGAGAAGAATGGATTGTATGCTGCATATTACAATATGTAGAAAGATACGAGGGAGGCGCTTCGCTGTCCCACTGAGATTTTTATAGGGCAAAATAAAAGGCTGCTGTATACCTTATCAATAGTGATATAGATATATAGCAGTCTTTTTATTTGTCAATTACTATCTTTTCAAAAAATTCAATCAAAGATTACAGCAGATAAACCGGAAGCTCGTCTTTAATTCCTACTGGCTGGTTGTTGTCCGGCTCATCTTTCTTTGGGGTGAGGAATTTGGCCTGGAGTTCGTCGGCGTTTCCTCCGCTGATCACGTTCTGGGCTACAGTTCCTGTTGTTTCTGCTGCAGCTGTTTTCTTTGCTGCGGTTTTACGTGCTGTTGTTTTTCTGGTAGTGGTTTTCTTTGCTGTTGTTTTTGTTGCGGCTGCTTTCTTTGCTGTGGTCTTCTTTGCAGGAGCTTTGGCTGCTGTTTTCTTTGCTGTAGTTTTTTCTGCCGCTTTTTCAGCTGTTTCAGCTTTTACCTCTGACGGCTTCTCTGCTGCTTTAACCTCAGCCTCTTTTACCTCTGTTTTTGTTTCTGTTTTGGATGCTTTTTCTGCATTTACTGCTCTTGCGATGCTTGCTTTACCTACTGACACGATTCATTACCTCCTCTGCCAATGCTATGTACTCTTTTGCGCTGCGGCTGCTTTTTTTGAACTCCACAACTGGTTCACTGCTGTCCTGGGACCATTCGATGGAGCTGTCTACACGGATAAAAGATTCGAAAAGATAGATTCCTTCCATTTCTTTCAGTGTTTCCATAGTCTGTTTGAAATAATTCTTTCTGGCATCTGCCTTGGTTACTACGATTCCCAAAACCTTTAAATCCGGAGCGATCTCCCTGACTTCATTGAGGAAATCAAACATATTTGCAAGACCAAACATACCCCACGGACTTGCCTCTACCGGAACAAGAACATAATCGGATGCACATAAAATATTCATCACCCAGCCGCCAAGAGTAGGCGGTGCATCAATGAGAATGTAATCGTACACTCCGGAATCTTTAACCTTCTGCAGACATTTCCGCAGGATAAACTCTCTCTGCCATTTTGTAAAAAGCTCATATTCCACGGAGCTCATCAGCGTAGACGACGGAACCAGATCCAGATTCTCATACTTCGTATGCACGATAAAATCGCTGAGATCCGACTGATGACCGATAGCATAGTAGAGATTCTTTTCCCCTGCTGCCATCTCAAGCACTTCTTCCTCCGAAAAAAAAGAAAGGGAAAGATTCAGCTGCATATCACCGTCTACCATCAGTACCTTCTTACCCATGCCGGCCAGTGCCGCTCCCACATTGGAACAGCTGGTGGACTTTCCGCTGCCGCCCTTATTATTTGCAAAACAGATCGTTACTGTATTTCCCATTACAGCCTCCCGACAACATAATTTCGTATTTTCTGTCACTTGCCCTTATTATAATATAACGTTCTCCTAAAAACAAGCACATCCCCCATAAAACCACGAAAACCGACAAAATAACCTCACATAAAACAACAGTATATACACCCAAAAACAGCAGGTTCCGGATCACTCCGAAAACCTGCTGTCCTGATTCGCTGACTATTATTATTTTACGATAAAAGATTTTCTCTTGCTGACAACATCGAAGATAACCGCTGCCAGAAGAACCATACCTTTAACAACCTTCTGGATATTCTGGTCAATACCCATGATACTCATGCCAAGATTCAGAACACCCATCAGAAGTGCACCAATGATAACACCAGGAACTGTACCGGTACCACCATAAGCAGAAGCACCACCAATAAGTCAATCACAGTCCTTCTCCTGTATGTTTTTCCTTACTGCTCGAATCTGCCCTTCATCTTCACTTCCTGCTCCCACACAGCGACCTTGCCGCGGGCAAACAGGCTGTTGATGTTGAGATTCTCATCCAGTACCAGAAGGTCTGCGTCTGCGCCTTCCGCTACACAGCCCTTGATTCCTTCTTTGCCAAGGAGTACGGCCGGAGTGCTGGTCAGAAGCTGTAAGGCATCCTCCAGCGGCATGCCCTCTCTTACCAGGATCTGGATGGTACGGTGCAGATACTTCGGGGACGCGTAGGTCAGGCCAATGCACTCGCCCTCTTCGTTGAAGCGCGGCTGGCTTCCGAACGCGTCACTGGACATGGTTACATGATCCAGGCTCACATCTTCGCGGTGCAACAGCTCATAGAGCTTCAGAGCATCGGATTCGACCTCCACATCATCGGCGCCGGCGGTGCAGTCAATGTAGCCGCCACGGCGCACCAGATCCGCGCCGGCATCAATCAGTCCAGGATTGCGTAAGATGTGGGTCGGCAGCAGGTTCTTGGCTGGAACGTCGGAATGATCCAGCACATAGAAAATCGGATCCAGTCTTCCCTCTCCGTCACCCATGTGCATGGTTACCAGGCCAGGGGTATTGCTGAGTAAGCCGGCTCTGCGCGCTGCAGTAGCCAGCGCGATCAGCTCTTCTCCGCCTGGGTTGGAGCTTCTGTGGTCCGATACCGCTACCTTCACACCGATCATCGGTGGAACCAGGATGATATCGCGCTCTACACTTCCGGTCAGGGTGGTCGGCGGGTAACCATAGGAACTGGTCAGAGTGTACACGGTCATGCCCTCTTCGGTCAGGGCGCGAGCTTTTGCGACCAGATTTTCCACACTGCGGGTTACGCCATCGGTTCCCAGAAGTCCGACTACCGTGGTAATACCATTTTTGAAGAATTCACTGAGCTGGGATTCCGGTACACGGGATGCCGGCCCCTGCTCTCCGCCGCCGCCTGTGATATGCACGTGCATGTCAATGTAAGCCGGAACAACGGTCTTTCCCTCCAGATCATAGGTTTCCACTCCCGGAAGTCCCTCATATCCCTCAATAGTATCCTGCATCAGAAGGATTTTTTCCCCCTCAATAAGGATATCTTTCTTTCCCAGTTTCTCCGGTGCGTACACATTCGCGTTTTTCAGTAACTTGATCATAATGTCAATTCTCCTGTCTCTTTCTTTTCCGCTTTTCTATTTCAAAGCTTCTGTCAGTCTGTCTCAAAGGTGCCTTTTACCAGTGCTTTTCCATACTCCACCATTTTCTGTCCACGGACAAATACCGTATCTACCAGAAATTCCTCATCCAGGATCACAAGATCCGCGTCGCTGCCCGGACGGATGCAGCCCTTTTTCGGGAATAATCCGTTGGCTCTGGCCGGGTTCTCCCCGCAGATGCGGATGGCTTTTTCCACCGGAACCCCTGCCTTTACAGCATCACGCACTTCCTCATGCAGGGAAGAAAGCCGTGTAACCAGAAGCTTTGCGCCGCCCCCGCCAATCACATGAACATGCTGGTCCACATAACCAGGAATTACCATTTTTCCATCTGCAGAAACAACTTCCACCGGAGCAGAAAGTTCCGGTGGATCGATGTGTTCTGCCACAGAAAATACTTTTTCATCTACGATCAGGATATCACGGATTCCTTTTGGATCCGGATCATACAGATTCGCGTTTTTAATCAAAAGCACTCTGGACATCGTATTTAGTTCTCCTTTTTCTTCTCATCATCGAGCTTGGCAATACCAAATCCGGTAAAGCCCCAGATGATTGCAAAAATCCAGCCGGTGTAGCACAGGATTGCCCATGGAAGGTAATCCAAAGTCTCTACGCCAAGGGTGGAAGCCATGTAAGCACCTGCTGCGGACCACGGGATCAGCGGTACAACTACGGTACCGGCATCCTCAAGGGTTCTGGACAGGTTCTTTGCCGCAAGCCCGCGCTCTTTGTAAGCGTCACGGAACATCTCGCCCGGAATCAGAATGGCAAGGTAAGAGTTACCGGTGGTCAGTGCCATGGTAATGCAGGCTGCAACGGTTGCGGTGATCAGCGCACCGGTACTCTTTGCCACGCTTAAGATCTTCTGGAGTACCACATCCAGACAGCCAGCCCGGCTCATGATACCTGCGAAGCAGAATGCGCAGAATACCAGAAGTGTGGTGCTCATAATGCCGTTCATACCGCCGCGGTTTAACAGCTTGGTTACGGCCTCGGAACAGGTCTCGGTGTCAAATCCTGCACGGTGGATCATGGATACATCAAAACCGTTTACGGTTGCCTTTAACACATCTCCTAACGCTACGTGCTGAATGAAGACACTCTCCAAGCCTGCTACAAAAGTAGAAAGAAGCATAACCGGAATGGTTGGCTTCTGAAGCAGGGAGCCGCCCAGCACGATCACTACCGGAATGATGATCAGCAGGTTCCAGCTGTACATGGAAGAAAGCTGGCTTAATAAAGTAGTAACGGTGTCAGAAGTAATATCTGCGCTTACATCTGCGTTCATACCAACAATGGCATATACCACCAGGGAAACGATGGTTGCTGGGACAGTGGTGTAGAACATATGTCCGATATGCTCATACAGTGTGCTGCCTGCCGCGATCGGAGCCAGGTTTGTGGTATCGGACAGCGGAGACATCTTGTCACCAAAGTAGGAACCTGCGATGCAGGCGCCTGCAGTAGCCGGAAGGGATACGCCAAGGGCGCTTGCGATTCCCATCAGGGCAACACCCATGGTTGCAACGGAACCCCAGGAGGTACCGGTAACAACCGAAACCACTGCCTCGATCAGGAACGCGGTAACCAGCATGAATTTCGGGTTTACGATCTGGACGCCGTAATAAATCATCATCGGAATGGTACCGGATGCCATCCAGGTACCAACCATAGCGCCAACACATACAAGAATCAGGATGGCAGGCATGCCCTTTGCAATCTTGGTGCAGATCTCATCCATCATCTCATCCCAGGTAATGCCTACACGGAACGCGATAAATGCTGCGATTGCAGCTACCATGATCAGAAGCGGCTCTGTGCTGTAGCCGAATACGCCTTTTCCGATGGTAAGGATCAGGAGCATTGCGACGATCGGTGTGATCGATTCCGCAAAAGTGGGCAGACGTTTGGCCCGTTCTTTCTTTTCTTTCATTTGTAGTTTCTCCTTTTAGCCTCCTTCGTGACAGTTTCACATTTTATCACGGCAGAGTATTAAGATTTGGACTTATTATATCAGAAAAGATAACGGGCAACAACTAAAACTTTATATTTTTTTATTTTCTTGTTACACGGGAGTTTGACACATTGAAATTCAAAAAAGTACCGCAAAGCCTTGAAACAGGCTTATTTTTTTGTCAAATTTTTATTTTTATTATATAGTAATATTTAGTGATATGTACTATAACAGTGGAAGCGGTAATTATTGTGCGTATAACAACATCAAAATCAAAAAATTCCGAGTCCTTTTATATCACTCAGTCCTATACAAATCCGGTTATTAAACCGCGCTTTGAAAGGAACTTATACTACAGAACAATTGCTCCATATTTTAAAAGACATAAAATTTGCAGATGTAGAAAAACAGGGTTTCATGCCGGTATATGAACGTCAGAAAATCACTGACGATCTCCACGAAACCTGTGGATTCAGAACAGACTATCAATTCATAACAAAACGGAAAATGAAAGGAATTCAGAAAAAAAGTAAGCGGAGATAAAACATTACTATGTTTCGTGTATGCAGATAAAAGTGCCACACCCCTTGTATTTGAAGGGCACTGAAAAACTTCCATTTCTTCTTAAGTGGAAGTTTTTCTTTTATATTATTTTCAAATCTTTACTTAGGAAAATCATAAAAAGCTATGGTTTACTCCATAGCCAGCTCATCTAATCTTACTATTCGTTTTACATTTGCTGTAAATGCCGTAAAATACATTTGCAGATGCATAGCAAATAAACCTCTCGAATCTGCTTTACGCAAACCGTGAGCTTCCTTTAGTTCTCCATTCTTTTCTTCTATCCTGTGCCGAATCTTCATTCGCTCCTGAAAATATTCGCTTTCTTCAAATTTAAGCCTTTCAAGATTTTTCTCGCTTGCTTGCGTGATACTGTAGCTTCTTGTTTTAGCGTTTGATCTTCCTACACGGCATTTTTCTCTTTGGGGACATTTCCGACACGTTACTTTGCTAAATATATATCTTAAATAAGTATTCCCATTTTTTGCCGTTCTTTTTTCTACACGCGTGGAAAGCTCTCCGGCAGGACACTGCAGCATCCCAGCATCTTTATTAAAGCAGAAACCTTCCTCAAGGTTCCCGTTTGCTGCAGCAGCTACTGCTGTATTGGTTCTGGCAATCAATGTAATCTCTTTTCCGCAGACTTCCAGATTGTCATCACTGACATATGCCATATCGCCTATAACTTCTGTAACTTTTATTCCATTTTCCTTCGCGTTTTCTATCAGTTTTGGTAATTCCTGCCCATCTGGTGCTCCTCCATCTGTTACAGTGATCCCCGCAATGAGACGTTCTTCAGTCATCGCAAGATGATTCTTATATCCATAGAACGTACTGGTTGCCGTTTTATGTCCAAACCGTGCATCTTTATCATCTTTGGATCGGATCTCTTTGAGCCGCTCATCTTCTAGTAGTTCTTTCATTTCATGAGAAAGTTTCTGTATCTTTTTATTTCCACAGGATTTTATTCCTTCCTCCAGAACCTGGAGTAGTTCCCTAGTATAGGCAATTTCTTCATCCAGTCCTGCTTCCAAAGAGGGTTTCTCAGGAAATCGCTCTGATAATTCAAAAGCTGTTTTATAAACCTCTTTCCGAAGTTGTTTGCTCATATCCCGCAGAATCTGCGTTGGAGATTTTGCCCAGACAGAAGCAATTGTATGGGTGGAATCAACGATAATGGTTCCCGATTTGATCAGATTTTTATCCAAAGCCTGTTGAATGGTTTCTTTTAACATTTCTTCCAGAATATCTTCTGTAATACGAGTTTTTCTGAATTTTGTGAGAAGACTGGGATCTATCATTTTTGCTTCTGGTTCCAGGTCAAGGAAAAATTTATATGCCATGTCCGTCTGGGCGCTGCTAATCAGGGCTTCGTCAGAAAGATCATACAGTTTTTTCAGGAAAAGCAGTTTAAACATCATTTCTGGTTCCTTTGCCGGGCGACCGAAATTTTCACAAAAAAGCCCAATTCTTTTTTAGAATCAGACTTTTTCAGTGCCCTTTTAAATATGGTTTTGATTTGGTTTTGTAGCATAAAAAAATCTCCTTGTAGTTGTATTTGCATCGTGCAGATGCTTCTTTAACTACAAGGGCCGCTCTCACTACTTCTAAAAACCAATCAGTAGTGAGAGCGGCCGCACATTTGAGTTGAAGTGTCAACCCCTATTTAGGGAAAAACTAAAAAAGAGGTTAGACCTCATGTATAAGATCTAACCTTGAAAATTAACTAAATGACATTGACCAGTGAACAGTAACAAAATAACCTTACATAAAACAACAGTATATACACCCAAAAACAGCAGGTTCCGGATCACTCCGAAAACCTGCTGTCCTGATTCGCTGACTATTATTATTTTACGATAAAAGATTTTCTCTTGCTGACAACATCGAAGATAACCGCTGCCAGAAGAACCATACCTTTAACAACCTTCTGGATATTCTGGTCAATACCCATGATACTCATGCCAAGATTCAGAACACCCATCAGAAGTGCACCAATGATAACACCAGGAACTGTACCGGTACCACCATAAGCAGAAGCACCACCAATAAAACAAGCACCGATCGCATCCATCTCAAAGTTTGTACCAGCCTGCGGGTTGGAAGAATTCAATCTGGCCATTGTCACCATACCTGCGATAGCAGCCAGAAGACCCATGTTCAAGTAAGCAAGGAAATAAACTTTGTTCGTATCAATACCGGAAAGCTTTGTTGCCTTCTCATTACCACCAACTGCGTAGAAATAACGGCCTGTTGTAGTCTTGGAAGCAATGTATGTATAGATCGCGATGATCACTGCAACCCAGAGAAGAGAATTCGGGATACCTTTGTACTGAGCAAGTCTGAACATGAATGCAAGAACAACTACACAGATCAGAACCATCTTCACTGCAACACCACCGAAAGACTCAACACTGTAGCCTTTTTTTGCACGGTCTGCACGGTTTTTCATAACAAGTGCAACATAGACGATGCAGACAATAATGCCAACTACGAAACATGTTCTGTTAAATCCTTCACCTCCACCAAGGAAGTCCGGAATATAGTTATTGAACAGAGCCAGATAAGCATCCGGCATCGGGGCCAGGGTCTGTCCTTCCAGAACTACGTTGGAAAGGCCACGAAAAGCAAGCATACCTGCCAGAGTAACAATAAATGGAGGAATTCGTACATAAGCGATCCAGAATCCCTGCCATGCACCAATGGCAATACCCACAAGAAGCATCACGATCATAGTGAGATACGGGTTCATACTGTTGAGAACCATCATCTTACCACCGACAGCAGCAACAAAGCATACAACAGAACCAACTGACAGATCGATGTTACCACCTGTTAAAATACAGAACAGCATACCGGTTGCAAGAATAAATACATATGCATTCTGGGCTACCAGGTTATTTACATTCTGCGGAAGAAGCATAACGCCCTTTGTGTTCACAGAAAACATGATCACAACAAATACCAGAACAATGACCATGGTATATTTTTTTAATATTTCTGAAAAACTAATCTTTTTCTCCATCTTCTTACTCTCCTTTACCTGACTTCACGATCCTGGACATGATCAGCTCAGATGTAGCTTCCTCACCACTTACCTCTCCTACGAATCTGCCCTCGTTCATGATATAGATTCTGTCTGACATTCCAAGCACTTCCGGAAGCTCAGAAGAGATCATGATCACAGATTTTCCTGCTGCGACCAGGTCATTGATGATACAGTAGATTTCATATTTGGCTCCTACGTCAATACCTCTTGTAGGTTCATCCAAGATCAGAATATCCGGCTCTGCAAACATCCATTTTGCAAGAAGGACCTTCTGCTGATTACCACCGCTCAGGTTTCCGACATTCTGCTCAACTGTCGGACACTTGGTTTTCAGTTTCTTCCTGTATTCCTCAGCAACTGCGTATTCTTTATCCGTATCGATCACTTTTCCATTACTGATACCAGACATGTTTGCAAGCGTAGTGTTCATCTTTATGGACTTGGAAAGGATCAGCCCGTTTCCTTTTCGATCCTCTGTAACATAAGCAAGCTTGTTGTCGATGGCTTCCTGAACTGTATTCAGCTTCACTTCTTTTCCGTTCATGAACACCTGTCCAGAAATTTTAGTTCCATAGCTCTTGCCAAAAATACTCATAGCCAGTTCTGTACGTCCTGCTCCCATCAGTCCTGAAATACCGACAACCTCTCCTTTATGTACTTTAAAGGATACGTTATTTACCACCTTACGTTCTGTATACAGCGGATGATAAACATTCCAGTTTTTAATCTCCATGGAAACATCGCCGATCTTTACATTTGGACGTTTCGGGAACCGATCTGTCATCTCACGTCCAACCATTCCCTGAATGATCCTCTGCTCAGAAAAATCGTCTTTCTTTTTATCCAGTGTTTCAATGGTAGATCCATCTCGGATAACTGTGATCTTATCTGCTACATAGGAGATTTCATTTAATTTATGGGAAATGATGATAGAGGTCATTCCCTGCTTCTTGAATTTCAGAAGAAGATCCAGAAGAGCTTTGGAGTCATCTTCATTCAGTGATGCGGTAGGCTCATCCAGAATGAGCAGCTTTGCATTCTTTGCAAGTGCCTTTGCGATCTCAACCAACTGCTGCTTACCTACACCAATATCCTTGATCAAAGTTCTGGAGGATTCCTCCAGTCCTACTATTTTCAAATATTTATCTGCTTCTCCATAAGTTTCATTCCAGTTGATGGAAAAGCTTTTGCCTCTTTCATTACCCAGATACATGTTCTCCCCGATGGTCATGTACGGGATCAGAGCAAGTTCCTGGTGGATGATTACAATTCCTTTATGTTCACTGTCTTTGATAGTGTTAAACTTACAGATCTCACCATCATAAATAATATTTCCTTCATACGAACCGTACGGATAAATACCACTTAATACATTCATCAATGTAGATTTACCGGCACCGTTTTCACCTACCAGTGCGTGGATCTCGCCTTCCTCGACCTGGAGATTAACATTATCCAGTGCCTTTACACCTGGGAAAGTTTTGGTGATATTTTTCATTTCCAGAAGTATCTTAGCCAACTCAATTTCCCTCCCTTTCCACTGTTCATGCAGGCGGTTATATTCCCCGCCTGCATGTGATAAATTTCTTTCTTAAAAATTCTGATTATTTGATCTGATCCTCTGTGTAGTATCCGGAGTCGATCAGGATCTCTTTGTAGTTATCTGTTGTAACAACAACCGGATCGCAAAGGTATGTCGGGATGACACCGGTTCCGTTATCATAGGATTTTGTATCGTTCACTTCCGGCTCCTCACCTTTCATGATGGAGTCAACCATTTTTACTACTGCAGATGCAAGAGCTCTTGTATCTTTGAATACAGACATTGCCTGTTTTCCGGCTACAAGGTTCTTAACGTTTGGTGTGTCACAGTCCTGACCAGTAATGATCGGATATTCTCCTGTGTAGGAAGCTGCCAGTGCATTCTCAACACCAAGGGCTGTGGAATCGTTGGAGCAGAGAACTGCGTCAAGGTTTGTTCCGTCAGAGTAGTTACCTGCGATGATAGTATCCATTCTATCCTGTGCTTTTGCACTGTCCCAGTTAGCTGTAGCAACCTGCTCGAACTCTGTCTGACCGGATTTTACTACCAGCTTACCGTCATCGATGTATTTCTGGAGAACATCCATTGCACCACCGAAGAAGAAGTTACAGTTGTTATCGCCAGGATCTCCTGTGAACAGCTCAATATTGAATGGTCCGTCCTGATTGTCAAGATCCAGTGCATCTACCAGGTACTCGCCCTGTTTCTGACCTACTTTGTAGTTATCAAATGTTGCATAATAGGTTACTGCATCGGAATTCATAAGAAGACGGTCATAAGAGATAACCGGAATCCCTTTTTCTTTGGCCTGTTTCAGAGGCTCGCCAAGGCTGCTTCCATCGATGGATGCCACAACCAGAAGGTCACATCCGTTTGCTACCTGGTTCTCAAGCTGGGAAACCTGTGTGCTTACATCATTGGATGCATACTGAAGGTCTACCTCATATCCTGCTGCCTCCAGCTCTTTCTTCATGTTATCGCCATCCTGGTTCCATCTCTGGAGATCCTTGGTCGGCATGGTAACACCGATCAGTTTCTTGTCTGCTGCCTGTGCTGTTGCTGCCGGAACTACCACCATACCAGCTACCATTGTTGCGCAAAGAAGTGCAGATACCATTTTTCTTTTCATTGTAAAATCCTCCGTTTCATTATTTGTTTTTGGAATCACGTTTCCTTTGATGATGTTACTATAACACAGGACTGTCTGGACATAGTTGGCAAGGACAGAGACATTTTTTTGCAAAAGAAAAATGCCCTGCATCAGGCAAGACATTTTTGCACCAAAAATCTGCTATTGATTTTTGTCATAATTGTGTATTATTGCGCATATGGATACACTGCCACATTACTTGCAGAATTTCACTGCCACATATATGCCGGTATGCAATCTGTTCTGCATTACTCTGTATCGTAATCTATATTGAGATATACTTCATCTCGTCTGTGGAAACCGCCGTCAATGATCACCTCATCAATATTATCCCTTGTAACGGCAACCGGTTCCAGCACCTTCGCCGGGATATCATAGCTTCCATCGCTCATGGTATCTGTCACATCTGACGGAATCTTTCCCTCTTCTGCCATCTTCACCGCATATTCAGCTGCCTGGCGTGCCAGATCTTCGATAGATTTAAATGCTGTCATGTACTGGGTTCCTTCCACAATACGCTGACATGCAGCCAGATCACCATCCTGGCCTACCACGATCACCTGTCCGGCAAGCTGGTTTTCCGCAAGAATCTGTATCACCTGGCTGGCAATATCATCATTTCCGCACATGATTCCCTTTACATCAGGATACTCTTCCAGTGCTTCCTCCACATAATCTGCTGCCAGCTCTGCGATCCAGCCCTCACAGTTGGCTTCGTAAACTACCTTCAGATCACTGTTTTTCAGAGTGTCTTCAAATCCCTCTTTTACCATGTCCACATTGTTATCTGAAGCAGAGCCCTGGATCATAAAAATCTTTCCGCCATCAGGGATCGCTTCCATCATGGACTGTGCCATGATCTCTCCGACTTTCCGGTTATCAAAGGAAATATACATGTCTGTATCCGCATCATTTACCATGCGGTCATAGGAGATCACCCTGATTCCTGCATTGTGGGCACGCTCCACAGCCTCAGATAATGCTTTGCAGTCTCTGGCAATGATCACGATCACGTCCATATGCTTCTTGATAAAATAGTCAATCTGGCTGATCTGCTCTTTTGTATCTGCTCCCGCATCCTGAACATTCACTTCCGCTCCCAGCTCCCTTGCTGTTGCCACGAATACATCCCTGTCACGAATCCACCTCTCAATAACAAAAGAATCCACTGTAAGACCGATCTGAATTTTCTTTTCACCACTGTCTTCCTCTGTATCGTTTTCCTGTGCAGCTGTCTGCTTTGTTTTTTCGGAAGCGCAGCCATTCAGCATCAATGTCAACAGACACAGCAAGATCAACAGCTTCCTAATCATTTTCCCCCCGCTCATATTGTCTACCTCAACTTCTCTCTGAATTCACTTGGTGTCACGCCTTCGTATTTCTTGAATATCCTGCTGAAATAATTGGGGTCGCTGTATCCGGATTCCGCACAGATCTCCTTGATGGAAAGCCCTGAATCCTTGAGAAGTTCTCTTGCATTCCGAAGCCGCACTTCTGTAAGATACTCGATAAAATTTCCTCCGGTCTCCTGCTTAAAAAGCTTGCTGAAATAATAAGGGCTGATATCCACCTCCCGTGACACCTCATCCAGTGAAATATCTTTTTTGTAATTGTCCCGAATATAGGACTTTGCTTTTTCGATAATAGAAACCGCTTCTTTTTCCCTTGCACTTTCCATGTTACTGCAGATTTCTGATGTTTTGCCTAGGAACCATTTTTTCATTCCTTCTATATCTGTATATTCCTGGATCTCATGAATATAATTTCTGCGGCAGCTGATCGCATATTTCACGGTACCTGCAAAAAAGGCCTTTTTTTCCACTCCCATCACAAGCTCCAGGATCTTGATGCGCATGTCCTCCAGATCTACTCCCGGCTGCTTCTCCATCCACCGGATAAATTCCTCGGCACAGCTTAAAGCTCCTGCCACATCCTTATCCATCACCCGCTTTTCATAGCGACGTTCCAAATCTCTTGGATATTCGCCGTCATATTTCTGTGCAGCCGGAACATCCTCAATATGTATAACATGGCTGGTGCTTTCCCGAAGTGCGATCATGGCCTCCTTGAAGGATTCTTTCATGGTGCTTCCCATCTCCTTCACCCGGCCGATACCACAGCGAAATTTACTGTCGATCCTGCTTTCCAGCTTATGTACCATGTTTCTGGTTCTTGTTACAACCTCCACACGTTCCTCATAGGACTCCCTGGAATTACGGTATGGAACAAGCAGTACAATACGGTTTCCCATAATGGGTCCTACCAGACATTCAAAAAATCCCTGAGCGATTTCCCGGAATGTGGAATAAAATTTGTTTGCCTTCACACTGGCCCCCACCGCATTGGTAAGAACGCCATTTTCCGTGGAATCCCCGAATTCAGCCACGATCATATATCCATATTCTTCCCGGATATCCAGAAGCTCCCTGTAATTATCCTGATATGTCTGAAAATCATCCTGCAGAAGAATATTATTGATATATCCGCTCTCAATCATGGGCACAACTGTCTCCAGCTTTTCACGGATACGGAGATCATCGCTTCGCTTCTGTCTTGTAGAATCTACCTTTTCCATAGCTTTGGAGCATATTTCCAGAATCACCTTTTTGTTTACCGGCTTGGTAAGAAATTCCATAACTCCAAGATTTACCGCTTCCTTGGCATAATTAAATTTATCATAGGCTGTAATGATCACAAAGACCACAGATCTGTTAAATTTCTGAATTTCCCGGATTGCCTGGATTCCACTTAAGCCCGGCATCTGAATGTCCATAAAGCAGATATCCGGCGGATATTTCTCCGCCTCCTCCACAACCACACGGCCTGTCTTGGCTGTATGGATCTCACATTCATTTCCATAGTTGGAACTTATAATATTTTTCAGGGATTCCAGCATGATCCCCTCATCATCAGCAATCAGGATTCTGTACATTTTTTTCGCTCCTCTCCAGAGGAATATTGATCACTACCTCTGTTCCCATTCCTTCACCTTCACTGTATATTTCCATTAATCCGTCCCGCTCATAATACAGTTCCAGACGGCTGATCACATTATTCATTCCGATTCCCGTGGAATCACCCTCGCCTGAACTGCTGTGGACTTTTTTTGACAGTACTCTTTGTATCTGTTCTCCGGTCATGCCCAGTCCGTTATCCCGAACACTGATCTCAATATGGTCGTTCCATCTCTCCACACTGAGATCAATATGTCCTTCCCAATCTATATTCCGGATTCCATGATTGACTGCGTTTTCCACAACCGGCTGCAGGATCATACTGGGAACACGTACATTTTCCACATCACATTCCACTTTTTTTGAAAAATGGATGTCCCCGGCAAACCGTACATTCAGAATATAAATGTAATTGTCCACAGCCTCCAGTTCTTCCTCCAGTGTGGCATCTTCCTCACCCTTCTTTACATTGTAGCGAAAAAAATCTGCCATCTTTTCCACAAAGATACTGGTTTTTTCTGCATCCTCCATCATTGCAAGCTGTACTCCTGCATTCAGGGAATTAAAAAGGAAATGCGGATTAATCTGAGACTGGAGATACTTAAGCTGTGCCTCCTTGAGATGTGTTTCCATCAAAAGCTCCCTCTCTATCATCTGCTGTTCTTTTTCCATGCTGGCCTTTGTCCTGGCAATGTAAAGACCAAGATTATCCACCATGGTATTAAAGGCTCTTGTTACCGTTCCAAGCTCATCCCTGGAATCTGCTGGGGGCATCTTTACATTAAAATTCCCCTGACCTACCAGCTGTGCAGTTTCTGCCATATTAGTCAGCGGCAGGAACATCTCCCTTGTTGCCATGATCAGAAGGAACATTCCACAGATCACCACCAGAAGCATGATCATCATATTACTGATCTCCAGATATCTCATAACCGCCCGGAGAGCTGCATAAGTCTGGGAATTTTCTTTAAAAAGCTGCTTGTTCAGCTCATCCATAGAACTCTGGATATAACTGTAAAGCTCCAGACTTTCATCATATTCCTGCTTATATTTCTCCACATTCCTGCCTCTCTTGGCAGCTACAGTTCCTGCGGTACAGGAAAGATATGATTCCGACATCTTACGTATCTTCTTCTCCAGAAGTTTTACGGAATCATCAATATTCCGTTCATTTAACTTCTCCAGCTCCTGCCTGTATTTCGCCTCATTCTGATAATAATCCATCAGTGCCTGAGAGTTTTTTACCTTCAGATACTGGTACATACTGTCCTGCACATCGTCAAAAACCTGCCCAAGCTCTGTGATCTGGGCATTGCTGGCATACACATCATCCATCTCCTGCATGGAGTTGTTGATCCGCGCATAAAACAACATGTTGATGCTGAACAGTAAAACTGCCAGCACGCCAACCTCGATCATGATCTTGCTTACAAGAGAAAAGTCACTCCAACGGATCTTTTTCATCTGTGACTGCCTCCCTCCTCATCTTCTTCACTGCTGTTCTGTCAAGAAAATTAATGTCTACGTTGTAGAAAGAATTGGTTCTTCCATCTTCTATATAGCTGGTAACTGCCTCCACACTGTACTGTCCCAGCTGGGTCGTGTCCACATCACAGGTAACTGAAATAACACCTTTTTCAACTGCCGCCAGAATATCCTCAGATGTATAATAACCAATGATCTTCACTTTTCCTGCAAGGTTGAAATCCAGAATTGCCTGTCTTGCACACTCCGTTGTCTCCTCATCCATACACACAAGGATATCCGGAACATTCCGCTTCTGCTGAAAAATATCAGTAACTGCCTCCTCTGTTTCAAAGGTTCCTGTTGACAGAAGATTCCTTCCCTTGATCTCAATATCCTCAGACCCAGCTGCCATCTTCACCGCATTGCTGATCTGAGTGTATATCTGACTTTCGTTCATATCATCAATATCCCGTTTCTGCAGGATCAGGATCTTCTTCGTGTTCTCATCCACGTATTTGGCAACAATTTCCCCGTAAGCCATGCCAAGCTGATAATCGCTGACTCCCACAAAGCTCTGGCGGCGGCTGTGCACCGCATCACTCATGACTGTAACCACCGGTATTCCGTTTCTTACTGCAGTATTGATTGCTTCTTCCAGACCGGCTTCTCCATTATACTGCAGGATAATACCATCCGCCTTGGCCGCAATGCTCATATTCATATAATCAAGTTTATCATAGGATGTTCCTCTGTCCGGCCCCATGATCTCAAGCAGTACATTATTCTGAGCTGCTTTTTTCTTCGCACTGTCATATACTGCCTGCCAGAACTGGGAATCGGGGCTGTCCACGATCATGTCGTACTGGTATTTATATATTTTCTCTTCCTGTTTATCCAACCCTGCTTTTTCACTGATTCCTCTGTAATAGGATTCTCCTGTCACATAAGTAAGTACTATCACGGCAGCAAAGATCAGCAGGATACAAACTGATTTTTTCTTCATAGTACACTCCGTTCTGTTCCGCAAAATATTCCAGATCCAGTTTATCATAATTTCACAGAAAAGTCACTGTTTAACATGGATTTTCTGTGCACTTTCATGTTATATTAATAACTATAACCTTGCCAAAGGAGGCCGCAAGACATGACAAACGCAACCAAGCTTGCCCTGGAAGAATCCCTGAAACATCTGCTTCTTAAGAAGCCTTTAGATAAGATCACCATCAACGACCTGACTACGGACTGCGGGATCAGCCGCATGACTTTTTACTATCATTTCAAAGATATCTATGATCTTGTGGAGTGGTGCTGTCTGGAAGATGCCAGAATTGCCCTTCAGGGCAAAAAAACCTCTTCCACATGGCATGAAGGGCTTCTGCAGATCTTTGATGCCGTGATGGAAAACAAGCCGTTTATCTTAAATGTATACCGCTGCGTGGGGCGGGAACAGATCGAAAATTATCTGTTCCAGCTTACCTGCGATCTTCTTATGGGCGTGGTAACAGAAAAATCAAAAGATATCCCCATCACGGATGAACAGAAAATTTTTATCGCAGATCTGTATAAATACAGCTTTGTAGGGATCATGCTGGACTGGATCAAAAACGGCATGCGCGAAGATTATCGCGAAATCGCAGATGATACCGCAACCGCACTGTATGGAAGCATCGACAACGCCATCCGCAATTTTGCCGCCAGAAATAAAACAGCAGAAATGCATACAGAATAAAAACTTATCAAAACAGATATAATGATAAAAAACTGAACACTTTCGGTATTTTGTAAATAGAATCTTTTTTCCGGATGGGCTATCATAGCCTCAACAGCAACAAAGAACAGTTAATCCGATACAAACAGGTATCTCATTTACGAAAGGTGGATGTCATATGTCAGATAAAAAAGGATTCATGGGACTTGCAGCACTTGCGGCAGCCGGAGCCGGCGCAGCCATGCTGATGAAAAAAACAAGAGAGATCAACGAAGAGGAAAACCTCCATGTGAAAGAAACTACTGCAAACTACCGCAACACCGAGCGTGGAAAGCATGACAAAAACAGCAAAGGGATTTATTATTCCAACGGTAACTACGAAGCCTTTGCCCGTCCGGAAAAACCGGAAGGTGTGGACGACAAGCATGCCTACATTGTAGGAAGCGGTCTTGCTTCCCTGGCTGCTGCATGCTTCCTGGTAAGAGACGCACAGATGCCAGGTGATCATATCCACATCCTGGAAGCCATGGATATTGCCGGCGGTGCCTGCGATGGAATCTTTGATCCGTCCAGAGGCTATATCATGCGTGGCGGTCGTGAGATGGAAAACCATTTCGAGTGCCTGTGGGATCTTTTCCGCAGTATTCCTTCTCTTGAAAAACCGGGTGCTTCTGTTCTGGACGAATTCTACTGGCTGAACAAGCACGACCCGAACTATTCTCTCTGCCGTGCAACCGTCAACCGTGGACAGGATGCACATACCGACGGAAAATTTAACCTGAGCCAGAAGGGCTGCATGGAGATCATGAAGCTGTTTATGACAAAGGATGAGGATCTTTACGATAAAACCATCGAAGATGTATTTGATGATGAAGTGTTTGATTCCACCTTCTGGCTGTACTGGAGGACCATGTTCGCATTTGAAAACTGGCACAGTGCTCTGGAGATGAAGCTTTACTTCCAGCGTTTTATCCACCACATTGCAGGTCTTCCGGATTTCAGCGCCCTGAAATTCACCAAGTACAACCAGTACGAATCCCTGATTCTTCCCATGAAAAAATATCTGGAGGATGCAGGTGTTGACTTCCAGTTTAATACTGAGGTCACAAACGTGATCTTTAATTTTAAAGATGGCAAAAAGATCGCCACTGCTATCGAGTGCAAGGTAAAAGATGTGGAGCAGGGCATCCTTCTTACAGAAAATGATTATGTTTTCGTCACTAACGGAAGCTGTACAGAGGGCACGATCTACGGCGACCAGAACCATGCACCAAACGGTGATGCAGAGGTCCGTACTAGTGGTGTATGGTCTCTGTGGAAAAATATCGCAGCTCAGGATCCATCCTTCGGACATCCGGAAAAGTTCTGCTCAGACATTTCCAGAACAAACTGGGAATCCGCTACTGTCACCACTTTGGATGACCGTATTATCCCTTATATCACCAATATCTGCCAGCGTGACCCACGTACCGGCAAGGTTGTTACCGGTGGTATCGTAAGCTGCCAGGATTCCAAATGGCTCTTAAGCTGGACCATCAACCGTCAGGGACAGTTTAAAGAGCAGGATCCGAAGAAGGTCTGTGTATGGGTTTACGGACTGTTCACAGATGTTCCCGGTGATTATATCAAGAAACCGATGAAGGATTGTACCGGTAAGGAAATTACCGCCGAGTGGCTGTACCACCTGGGTGTTCCGGTAGATCAGATCGACGATATGGCAGAAAACAGCGCTGTCTGCGTTCCGACCATGATGCCGTACATCACCGCCTTCTTCATGCCGCGTACCAAAGGTGACCGCCCGGATGTTATCCCGGATGGCTGTGTAAACTTTGCATTCCTGGGCCAGTTTGCGGAAACTCCTCGTGATACCGTATTCACAACAGAATATTCCGTACGTACTGCAATGGAGGCTGTATACGGACTTTTCGGTGTAGACCGTGGGGTTCCGGAAGTATGGGGAAGCGTTTACGATATCCGTGAGCTTCTGGACAGCAGTGTGAAACTGATGGACGGAAAATCCCCGCTGGAGATCCAGCTGCCAGGGCCGCTGAATGCACTGAAGAAACCACTTCTGAATGTTGTGAAGGGTACTGTGATTGAGAAAGTACTGCGGGATCATGATGTGCTGAAAGATTATATGTAAGATATACAGCCTGCCAGGCAGATATTCTCAATCCGAAAATTAAGATTTGAACACAGTAACGGAGCCTCCGGTTCTATTCGTGCAGCAATCCCCCGGAAATACTTCTCGCGCGGTATTTCCGGGGGATTATTTTATTTTCTGATACTTATTTTCCCAGTGTTTCATTCATACTTCCGGAACGGAAGCCCTGAAGATCCAGAGTCACGTAAGAAAATCCCAATGTGCGGAATTTCTCTGTGATCTTTGTTCTTGTTTCATTATCTGCAATTTTCAGGATCTCTTCTTCCGGAACCTCGATCCTCGCCATGGTACCGTGGATGCGAACACGGAACTGATGGAATCCCAGATCCATCAGAAACTGCTCGGCCTGATCTACCATGTGAAGCTTTTCCTCGGTAATGGTCTCACCGTATACAAATCTGGAAGCAAGACAGGCAAAGGATGGCTTGTTCCAGGTTGGAAGATCCATGTCTTTTGACAGCTCCCGGATCTCTTCTTTATAGAGGCCTGCTTCCTGGAGCGGACTGCGGACCCCAAGCTCCTGGATAGCCCTTTTTCCCGGGCGGTAGTCGCCCAGATCATCCATGTTGGAACCTTCCACGATCATGTTCATATGGCGCGCCTTTGCAGCTTCCCAAAGTCTGGTAAAGATGGCTTTTTTGCAGATATAGCATCGGTCCGGCGGATTCTGGCGGAACCCCGGGATGTCGAATTCGTTGATCTTGCATATCTCCTGGCAAATGTGATTTTCCTGGCAGAAATCTTGCGTTTCTTTCAGTTCTCTGTCGGTGAAGGAGCATGGACATGCGGTAATGGCCATAGCTTTGTCGCCAAGTGTTTCCTGTGCAGCTTTCAGCAAAAATGTGGAGTCCACTCCACCGGAAAAAGCTACGGCTACACTTCCAAGGGAACGGAGGATTTCCTGGAGTTTTCTGTATTTTTTTTCAAGTGTGATGTTATCTGTTGCTGGCATATGTTCTGTCACCTCGTAATTTGTAAAATCTTATTTTTGCCGGATCCGAATCTGTAATTTTCAGATCTGTTCTTATTGACATGCTCTTGTAATGCTATGTGTGTATTATTTATTGTAAACGATACCTTTTTGCCATACAAGTATTTTTCTACCTGACAGATGTACTATGAAATTTATTAGTATCCTCTCTGTTTCCAAACATAATAAGACCGGAAATACAGCATATGCCATACTTCCAGTCTTTCTTTTTACAGTTATTACATTTCGATCACATCAAGATCATCCGGAACAAACAAATTTCCGTGATAATACTCTCTGCCTTCTGCTCCGTAAAGCTCTTTACGTTTCTTAATATTCTTATCCTCTGTGTGATACAGGACAAGATTCTTAACTCCAAGGTTCTCAGCCAGCTCACTGGCATCCTTAACTGTGGAGTGATGCTTCTCATATGGATTGAAGATATCACGCTGTCCATACAGACAGAATGCTTCGTGGAACATCCAGTCGCTGCCTTTTGCGTATTTCTCTTCACATTCATTGTATGGCTCGTCTCCGCAGCAGGTAAGCACCTTACCGCCGTCGTAGATCATTTGGAAACCGAACTGTTTCGCCTTGGTGGAACCAATATCAAAGAAGGTCACTTTCTTATTAAGAATTGTTTTTTCCTCGCCGTCTTTTACCTCGATCAGATGAAGTCTGTCACCGATGTACTGTGTCTCCTTCTTATTCAGAAGCTTAAATGCCATGTCTTTCAGAAGTCCGATCACTTCATCATGAGCATAGATGTTTGCCTCGCCCTGATAAGTGCCTTTTTTCATGTTCTGGCAAATGATGCGGATCACCCACACGATCCCCATGATATGGTCTACGTGCTTATGTGTAACAAAGATCTCATGAACATCCATCAGATCAACGCCAGCCTTCTTCAGCTGGGAAAGCACCGTATTTCCGCCGCCTCCGTCAACCAGAAAATGGCCGTACTCATCGCTGAGCACAAAACATGTATTGTAGCACTCTGTTACCAGTGCGTTACCTGTTCCAAGCATAGTTAATTTCATTCTGTTCTCCTCCTGTATAGCCCTGGTCATCAAACATTCAGCCACCCACCATTCTGATCTCTGACACTCTGACCGGCTGTCTCTGGTCATATTACAGACACATATACAACCGTTTAATTTTTTGTTTTCTTATTTTTTCTGTGTTTTTCGTATCCAATGATAACATTATGAAGAAATATTTTCAATAAGATCCATTCATTTTCATAGCAGAAAAATCAATCCACAAATCTTCATAGATTCCTGTTTTCACAGAATCCAGTCCGGTGCTCCCTTGCATCCTCTGTCATCCAGTTTATCTGCATCGCAGATAACAGAAATATATAATATATGGATCCTGTACAAAAACAGGAGCAGTCACATGGCGTACCATGTCTGCTCCTGTTTTATATTTTTGTTATTCCAGCATCTCTATCTCTGTCTCAAAATACTGTTCCTGAAACCGGACCTGTTCTTTGATCTCCTGAGCTGTCATGGTCATATCTTCCGGAACTGCCACCCATTTGTCTTCCACATCATTAAGGCGGTGGATGATAGCTATCACTTTTCCTGTAAATTCTTTTACCGGGTGATCGATTCCCAGAACGTAAACGTCCTGTTCCTCACCGTCCGGAGCGATGATTCCTTCGATGTAGCCGTAATTTACCGGATAAAAAAGCTCTTTGTGTTCCGGATGATAACTGTTCATTGGACGGTCGATCATGATATGTACAAGCTGGCCCGGAGTCGGTTTCTTTTTTTCATAAATCATCTGCTTCATTTATATTCCTCTTTAAGCACATACAATAAATTAACAGATTTTTCTATTATGCCAGTAAATCGAAGATTTTTATTTCAATCCGTTCTTCGTTTTACCATATCTCAGACTCTACAGCCGCACGCTCAATGCCAAGACCCTTCATATATCGATCCATAAATGCATTGAATCCTTTCACGCCTTCTGCTTCCGGCGCCAGTGTGCTGCCTTCGTTTCCTTTGAAGACATCTTCATCCAGGAAATCCGCAAGGTCTTCGCCTTCTCTCCTGTTAATCAGATAGGAAGCCAGAAGTGCGATTCCCCAGGCTCCGCCTTCTCCTGCTGTGGACATTACAGATACCGGTGCATCTACCGCATCTGCAAGGATCTGCTGGCCGACCCCCTTTGTCTTAAAGAGGCCGCCGTGGCCCAGAAGCTTATCGATCTTTACATGCTCCTGATTCAGAAGGATATCCAGACCTACACGCATGGCGCCGAGGCAGGTGTAAAGATTATTTCGCATAAAGTTTGCCAGTGTAAATTTGCTCTCAGGAGAACGTACAAACAGTGGACGTCCCTCTTCAAAGCCGGTCATATGCTCGCCGGAGAAATAGCAGTAGGAAAGAAGTCCGCCACAGTCCGGGGCGCCTTCCATGGCTTTGTTATAAAGAGTTCCGAACAGTTTGTTCATATCTACTTCCATGCCCATAGCTTCTGCAAATTCCTTAAACACATTTACCCATGCGTTCAGATCCGAAGTACAGTTGTTGGAATGTGCCATGGCAACCGGATCTCCTGCCGGAGTGGTAACCATGTCGATTTCTTTATACGGTTTGGAAAGTGCCTTCTCCAGGACGATCATGGCAAATACAGATGTTCCAGCAGAAACATTTCCGGTACGCCGGCGGACACTGTTTGTGGCAACCATACCAGTTCCGGCGTCTCCCTCAGGCGGACACATCGGGATTCCAGCTTTCAGCTTTCCACTTACATCCAGAAGCTTTGCGCCTTCCTCAGTAAGAACTCCTGCATCCTGACCTGCCACCAGAGCTTTCGGCATAATATCGCGAAGCTTCCATGGGAAACCATAAGGTGCAACCAGTTCATCGAACTTCTGAACCATCTCCTCGTTATAGTCCTTCGTTTCACTGTCGATTGGGAACATACCTGCCGCATCACCGATACCAAGAACTCTTTTTCCGGTGAGTTTCCAGTGCACATAGGCTTCCAGAGTGGTGATATAATCGATATCTTTTACATGCTCCTCACCGTTAAGGATCGCCTGATACAGGTGTGCGATGCTCCATCTCTGAGGGATATTGTAATGGAAAAGCTCTGCCAGCTTCTCAGAGGCTTCTCCTGTGATGTTGTTTCTCCAGGTACGGAACGGGACCATCAGCTCTCCCTCTTTATTAAACGGCATATAGCCATGCATCATGGCACTGACACCAAACGCACCTACGCTTGTAAGCTCCACTCCATATTTTTTCTGAACATCTTCTGCCATATCCTGGTAACTGCCCTGGAGACCTTTCCAGATCTCCTCCAGGCTGTATGTCCAGATACCATCCACATACTGGTTCTCCCATTCATAGGCTCCGGATGCGATGGGCTGGTTCTTATCGTCCACCAGAACTGCCTTGATCCTTGTGGAACCAAACTCAATACCAAGAGCCGTGCGATTCTCAAGAATTGCTGTTTTTGCCTCATTTACTCCCATTGTAAAAAACCTCCCATATTATTTGCTGAAATACATGCTGTTCCATCTCAGCTCATTCTGCAGATTCCGGATCGTTGTATCGCCATCAATATAAACCGCTTCAATACCCATAGCTGCTGTTTTCCAGTCACCCTCGCCACCGAAGCCATAGCCTTTTTCCATCAGTCGCTGGATCGCAAGTCCCGGAAGCTGTTTCAAGGAGCCCAGATCACCAAAGTGTGTTACGATAGCCTGATAGTTTTTCTCCTCAAGGAAGCGCTCAAAACCAATCTCAATTCCTGCCTGGACTGCTACATGCTTCTTAAATTCCTCAGGGTCACGTCCATCCAGAATCATATCGTATTTATTATAATATTCTTCTACCAGAACATCAATATCTCCCTGGCTTACATCCTGAACATATTCTGCGATCTCATTAACCGGATAAGCATCGATCTCCCAGTTTTTCCTGGGGATGGGTGATAGTGGTAATGCCCTGTCCCTGTCTTGCATATAGTGAATTATCATAGCCGGTTACCGCAACATCTTCCGGGATCTTTTTGCCCTGACGTTCCAGTTCTTCCATGACCTGGACAGCGATCTGTTGTTTTTATTATTTATCAAAAGTTCCATATAAAGAAAGGCCGGAACACCCTCCCCATTCTGGTGTTCCGGCCTTTATATGTTGCCTTGCATATTTATTTCAAAGTTTTTGCTGCCTTCCGATCATTTCCTGCCTTAGCGGTACATCTTCATATAATCCCCATGTGCCTCGATCAGCTCATCGCACATTGCCTGGATGTCTTTGATGTTCAGCTCTGCACCTGTGTGCGGGTCCATCATGGCTGCCTGATAGATCTTCTGGCGGTCTTTGGTCACTGCTGCCTCAATAGCAAGGAGCTGCGGGCTGACATTGGATGAATTCATAGCTGCCAGCTGTGTAGGAAGCTTGCCCACTTTTACCGGATGTACACCGGTTCCGTCGATATAGCATGGAACCTCTACGCAAGCATCCGACGGAAGGTTATCGATATAACCGTTGTTAAGAACATTTCCACCGATCTTGTACGGTGTGTTTGTAACAACAGCCTCCATGATATAAGAAGCATACTCTTTACTTCTCTCATGGCCGATCTTGCCATCCTTGAGGATATCCTCGCGCTCTTTTTCCCAGCCCTCGATCTGTTTGATACATCTTCTCGGATATTCGTCAAGCGGAATATTGAACTCCTCGATCATCTCCGGATATTTGGATTTAATGAAGAACGGATTATACTCTGCATTGTGCTCACTGGACTCTGTGCAGTAGTATCCAAGATGACGGATGTACTCGTAACGTACCATATCCTCATGCTTCTCGCCGGAGGTATTCTTCTCCTTGGCGATTCTGCGGATCTCCGGGTACAGGTCGTTTCCGTCTTTGTCATGGATCTCAAGAAGCCATGCCATGTGGTTGATACCTGCGATCAGCTCGGTACGTCCCTCAAGCTTGTCTTCCATTCCCATTCCCTCAAGAAGTTTCTGGGAGCAGACCTGAACGCTGTGGCAGAGACCTACGGTGCGGATCTTTGTGAAACGCTGCATATAGCCGGTGAGCATTGCCATAGGGTTGGAGTAGTTCAGGAACAGAGTGTTCGGGCAGACCTCTTCCATATCCCGTGCGAACTCTTCCAGAACCGGAATGGTACGAAGTGCACGCATGATACCACCAATTCCCAGGGTATCTGCGATAGTCTGTTTGATGCCGTATTTCTTCGGGATCTCAAAGTCTGTTACTGTACATGGCTCATAGCCGCCTACCTGAATGGCATTGACTACGAAGTCTGCATCACGAAGTGCATCTTTACGGTTCTCAGCACCGAGATATGTTTTGATCACTGCGCGATCCTCATTTACGTTGTGGTTGATGGCACTTAAGATAATCCTGGAATCCTCCAGTCTCTTCTCGTCGATATCATAAAGTGCGATCTCGCTCTCGCGAAGTGCCGGTGTGCACATACAGTCGCCAAGTACATTTCTTGCGAAAACCGTGCTTCCAGCTCCCATGAATGTAATTTTGATCATGTTCGTTTCCTCCTGCTTTCTTTGTTGGATCTCTTATCCGGAATTGTTATATTTTTCTTTAAAATTCCTGATTTTCTGCTATTTCTGCGGTGCAGTCCCGCTTCGTTTTCTTTGTGATCTTATCATACTACCAGAAACTTGTTTAAAATATGTACTTTGATGTTAATAATTGTTGTTTTGTTGCATGAGATACCTGGAAGTAATTTTCTATAACATTTCTTATGACATAAAAAACTCTCTGCCCGATACCAGAATTTTATATATTCTGGCACAGACAGAGAGTTTTTTTCTTCGTGAAATATATCACAGAATCAGTCCTCAGATTCCGTATAATCCCCTTTTTTCCCCTTCACTACAAGTTTTCTCTTTTCTTCCTTGTATTCTCTCGGACTTCTTCCTGTTCTTGCCTTGAATACCTTGGAAAAAGCCAGCGGATCTCCATACCCTACTTTTGCAGCTACTTCACTGACCTGAATATCTCCGTTTTTCAGAAGAGTCTTTGCCTTCTCAATGCGAAGATTCATAAGATATTCCTGCGGCGAGCATCCGAGGCTTTTTTTAAACGAGCTGGTAAGATAGCTCCGGTTGACACCAATGCGGTCTGCCAGCTCATTGATCTTCAGACGCTTGTCAAAGTTGGCTGCAATGTAATCCACAGCCTGCTCCACATAAACGGAATTGGGATATCTGTGGGATGGAAGAAGCTTGCCTTCTCTCAGACATGCATCCCGGTTATCTGTGATCAGGTCAGAAAAAAGAAGCAGCAGAAGTCCGTTCCGTTTCAGCTCATTTTCAAAAACGAGCTTGTTGGTCTGGACCATTGCATCAATATATTTTGCAGCATTTTCCATGCAGTGGATCCTTCGGACCGGATTTTCCCGGCTAAAACCACTTACATGGATCACTTCCTCGGCAATCATTCCCTCAAATCCTACCCAGCGGTACGTCCAGGGATTGTCCATGTCTGCCTCATACCAGGCCTCCACACTGGATGGGATCAGAAATGCTTCTCCACCGGTCAGATGATACTGATGGCCATCCATCTCAAAAACTCCGCTTCCAGATTCCACGATATGAAGTACATGAGAGATCCTTTTATTTGGTCCAAATCGATGTCCCGGATCGCATTTTTCCCACCCACAATAAGTAAGACAGAGATCCACCGCACCTTTCTTTAAATTCTCAAGACATTTATAGCTGTCCGAGTTTGTAAAACCAACTGTGTGAAGCAACTTGTCACCTCCCTGATGTCATATATTATGTTTCCGCCTGTGAGCTGCTCCGCCACCCAATAACAGGCCGCCATATCCGGCGGCCTGTTATTTTTCTGGTCAGGCGGATGTTTTTCTGCAGATAATTTTTATTCCATCATTTACAGAAATCAGTCCTCTGCTTCAATTGTATACAATACAGAATGGAAATCACCGTTTGTCTTATTGCAGTAGTCACGATCAACCGGGATTCCTGCATACATCAGCTCATTTCCGTAAGCTTTCAGGCACTTATCTTCCCATTTTACTTTGTAAAGCTGATCCTCGTCAAGACCCTTGAAGCGCAGACGCATCCAGGAAGCATTGACCTTGTTCAGTCTTTCATAATATCCGGCAACTGCCTGTTTTTTGTCTCTGGAAACAACCATCCATGCAGTATCATTTCCTTCGAACGGGCTTAAGATACGGTAGAAATCACCCTCTACCTGGATCAGGTCACGATGTTCCTTCATGAATTCCACCTGTGCCTTTACCTCTTCGATCTCTTTGGCACTTAAAAGGTTCAGATCCAGCTCATAGCCAAAGGTTCCGAAATATGCCACATTTGCTCTTGTGGAAAGCGGTGTGGTACGGTGCAGCTGATGATTCGGTACTGCTGATACATGAGATCCCATGCTGACGATCGGATAAACAAAGGAGGTACCGTACTGGATCTTTTCTCTCTCTGCTGCATCGGTATCATCACTGGTCCATGTCTGCGGTGCAAAATACAGCATTCCCGGATCAAATCTTGCTCCGCCGCTTGCGCAGGATTCAAAGAGAATGTCAGGGAATCTCTCTGTCAGTCTTGTATACAGCTCATATACACCAAGGATATATTTATGCATAGTCTTGCCCTGATCTGCTGCAGATGCGCCGCGGCTGAAAGGCTCGGACATGTAGCGGTTCATATCCCATTTAATGTAGGAAATGGAAGATTCCTCGATAACCTTGGAGATGGAATCATAAATAAAATCCACAACCTCAGATCTGGAAAAATCAAGAACGTGCTGATGTCTTGAGTGGGACTCAAAACGGTCCGGTGCTCCGATGAGCCAGTCCGGATGTGCTCTGTAGCAGTCGCTGTTCTTGTTTACCATCTCAAGCTCTACCCAGAGACCGAATTTCAGTCCCATCTCCTCGATCTTGCGGGAAAGTCCGGAAATTCCGTTTGGAAGCTTATTCTTATTTACAAACCAGTCGCCAAGGCCCTGGTAATCATCGTTTCTGGTTCCGAACCATCCGTCATCCAGAACGAAAAGCTCTACCCCAACCTCTTTGGCTTTTTTTGCAATATTGAGGATTTTTTCCTCATCAAAATCAAAATAGGTTGCCTCCCAGTTATTAAGAAGGATCGGGCGTGCATGATTTCTCCATTTTCCGCGCATCAGGCGGTCACGGTACAGTCTGTGGTAAGCCTGGCTCATTCCGTTTAAGCCCTTATCGCTGTATACCATAACGACCTCCGGAGTCTGGAATTCCTCATCTCTGGAAAGCTCCCAGGAAAATCCCTGTGGATTGATTCCCATCATAACTCGTGTCATCTCGTAGGTGGAAACCTCGACCTGTGCAAGGAAGTTGCCGCTGTACACAAAGCTGAAGCCGAAAACCTCGCCTGTGTCTTCTGTTGTATGAGGACGCTTCAGTGCGATAAACGGATTCTGCTCAGAGCTGGAACCGGTTCCTGCAAGACTCTGTACAGCCTGTGTACCCATCTCAAGCTTGCGTGTTTTTACATAGCGCTCACGTGCCCACGCACCGGAAAGATGGATCATCTCATAATCCATATCCGGGAACTCCACTGCTGCACTCATCACGTTCTCAAGACGGATCTTCTGATCCCCTTTCTGAACAAGGCGTGCGCTTCTGGTGATCACCGGGTAATCCTCATATACGGAATATGTAAGAACAAGGTCTGTATCCATCACAGGATCATGAAGTGTAATGTCCAGAGATGTTGCCTCTTCCTCGTTCTCTGTGTAGGTTGCCGGAAGACCGGCAAGCTTCTTCTTGCCGCCGTAAATCTCATGAGAAACATATTTAAAATCTACGATCTCGCTTCCGTTCTCCTGACGAACAGTAAGGGCAGGATTTCTGTAATCACCGGTTCCGTAAACAGGATACTCCTGTTTGATATACTGCATGGAAAGAAGTCCCGGTTCCGGAACACATACAGCCATCAGGGAACGCATGATCTCCTCGTGAAGATAGCTGAAATCCTCTTTATCGCGGATAGCTTTTCCATAGTACAGATTCTCCATCTGGCCATTTTCCATGATACAGGTGATGTAGCTTAAATGTTTGTTATAAATGTGGAATGTCTTTGATCCCTCGTGAAATTTGATCGGCATAATTTTCTCCTTTTTTCGTTTACTGCGGATAAAAATATCCGCCTCTTTCCTTAAGAATCATCAAATAACTGTGCATTTTGGCATTTGCTTCGATAAAAATACCGCTGACAACCTCAATAACCAAATCCTCAGTTATATACATTGTCAGCGGTCTTGTATTACCTTATGTAATATTTCTGATTACAGTTTTCCACCGCTGGTAGCAATACCTTCGATAAACTGTTTCTGGAAGATCATGTAGATCACGATCATCGGAATGCAGGCGATCAGAGATGCAGCCATCAGTTCCGGGAATTTGGATACGTACTGGCCCTGCATCTTTGCAAGTGCGGAAGAAAGTACCAGCATATCCTTATCTGTATTAACGATCATCGGCCACATCAAATCTTTGAATGCGAATACAGCTGTGAAAATTCCAAGTGCGACCATACTGGATCTTGTAAGTGGTGCCATGATGTAAAGGAAGGTCTGACCGATGTTACATCCATCAAGTCTGGCAGCCTCCTCCAGATCCTTCGGCAGTCCCATGTATCCCTGTCTCAGAAGGAAGGTACCGAACGCAGTGACAATACCCGGGAATACAAGGGCAAAGATCGTATTCAGCATACCCATCTTGCTGACCATCAGGTACTGCGGGATGATGAAGATCTGTACCGGAACCATCATCTGGAACAGTACAAGACTAAAGCAGAGATCACGACCCTTGAAATTCAGTCGTCCAAATGCATAGCCTGCCATAGTTGCTGTAAGAACCGCACACACTACTCGGAAGAAGATCAGAAGCAGTGTATTCTTGTACAGAAGCAGGAAGTTCATATTATTGATAACAGAAATAAATGCGTCTTTTCTCCATATTTTCGGGAAAATGGTGAAAGGATCTACAGATGTTGCTTCCGTTACAGATTTAAAAGCTGTCAGGATCATCCAGATAAATGGCACAAGCATCGTTATGGACACAATGATCAGTATGACATGTATTAAAATAGTGGTTAATTTCTTTTTTGTTTCCATACTATCCATGGTTAATCCCCCTTTTTAGTTGTAGAATACCCATTTCTTCTGACCGATCATCTGGAATACTGTCAGGATCATGGTGATAATAAGAAGTACTACTACGATCGTAGCGCCGTATCCCATGTTCTTATTGATAAATGCATATTTATAGAACAGATAAACCAGTGACTGAGTCTTGGTAAGTGCCGGGTTTGACTTGTCAATAACCATATAGATCAGGTCGAATACCTGAAGGGATCCGATCACACGGGTAACAAGTACGAAGAAAATGGTTGGTGAAAGAAGCGGGATCGTGATGTTAAAGAATGCATTCACACCTGTAGCACCGTCAATAGATGCAGCTTCATAATAATCTCTCGGGATTTCCTGAAGTCCTGCCAGGAAAAGAACCATATTGTAACCGATGATAGACCATACACCGATGATCGCAACTGCAAATACTGCAATTTTCGGATTAGAAACCCAGTTTACATGAACATGGAAAACGTTATTGATAAGACCATAATCAGAGTTGAACAGCCATCTCCATACCATGGCTACCGCTGCCGGAGCTGCTACCATCGGGAGGAAGATGATGGTTCTGTAAACAGAACGGCCCTTCATCTTTCTATTAAGAAGTACTGCAAGAACAAGTGCGATGGCAATGGAAAAAGGGACCTCCACGATCGCATATTTGAATGTGTTGATCAGTGCCTGCCAGATCTCTTTATCTGCAAAAACCTTCTGATAGTTCTGTAAGCCGATAAAGATATTTCCTTTACCAAAATCTCCTGTTTTGAAAAAGCTCTGGTAAATAGTCTGGAAGATCGGGATGATGTTCAATACGATCAATCCGATGGTTGTTGGGAGAATAAACAGCCAGCCCCAGAGGAACTCACTGCGCTCTCTCTTTGTCCGTGCCTGTGACTTGGTAGTTTTAGCCATAAGAATCACTCCTTCTATTCCTTCTATGTATGAGGCCGCTGCACCTGCGTGCGGCGGCCCCTCTCATTACTGCACTTAATTATCGGTGTTTCTTAATGCTTACTCCTCAGCCAGCTTCTCGTTCATCTGATCAGCCATCTGCTTGCAAGCCTCTTCCATTGTGATGTCGCCTGTGTATACGCCTTTAAGGATCTCGTTGTCCTCGTTCTCCCATGTTACAGTAGATTTGGAGTATGGACGGATCTCCATGTCATCCATCATGTTCAGGTATGCCTGAAGGTTGAAATCTGCGGATTTAGCCCATGCATCAGATGTATCTTTGTATGCACTCATTGTAACACCAAGCTCAGCCTGTTTCTCCTGAGCCTCTTTGGATCCGAGGTACTCGATCAGCTGCCAAGCTTCGTCTGTGTGCTCACCGGAAGCAGATGCTGCCCATCCAAGTCCGTTATATAAGGAAGCTCTTCTGCCTGTCTCAGCGTTTTTAGGAAGCTCTACACAATCACAGTTAGCTGCTGTGTACTCGTTCTCTTTAAATGCTGCAAGCATCCAGGAGCCCTGGCATGTCATAGCGATCTTGCCAGCCTCGAAAAGTACGTCCTCGTTGTTCTCGGACATTGTCTCAAGAGACGGGATCACGCCATCCTTGATCCATCCTTCCAGTGTCTGCATAGCTGCGATCGTCTTCTCATCATCCCAGCCGGATTTTGTCTTGTCATCGCTGATGATGTATCCGCCGTTATCATAGATCAGGTTGTAGTATCCGGCCTGGTTGTTATCATTTCTCATTGCGAGACCGTACTGGGAACCATCATCCTTAGTAAGCTTCTTAGCTGCCTCTGTAACATCATCCCATGTCCAGTCAGCTGTCGGATAATCAAGTCCTGCCTCGTCAAATAATGTCTTGTTGTACCAGAGAGCGATTGTATCTATATCCTTCGGTACTGCATAATATTTATCATCGTATGTATACAGTCCCCAGATATCCTCCGGATAGTTCTCCGGATCGATCAGATCGCTGTCTTTGATCTTATCGGTCAGATCAAGAAGCATATCGTTGGACATGTATCTCTGACTCTCGTTGGAGTGCATCCAGAATACGTCCGGAAGGGAACCACCCTGTGCACCGGCCTCGAGCATTGTCCAGTACTCATCCCATTTAACAACGGAGATCTCTGTCTTGATTCCTGTCTTCTCTGTGAAGTCTGCGAGAATTTCTTTGATTCCCGGCTCCTGGTTGGTGTCCCAGATGGATACGGAAAGTGTAACATCGTCACCTTTTGCATATACCGGAACTGCTGTCATTACCATGGCACCTGCTAACAATAATGCTGCTACTCTTTTGAAATTCATAACTTCTTCCTCCTTTTAAATCTTTCTTATTTGCCCTCTTTCTTTGGTCAGTTTTTATATTTTTTCACGTCCCTGACCGTTGATATTATTATAATTGCACATGGAAAAATGATAAATGGATTATTGTCATTTCAATATGGAAAAATGTTGCTTTTTATTCATTTTATCCATTTTTTGTTCATACTTAGTTAATTATTCGTCATTTTTACATGTTTTCTTTCATTTATTACATATATTTTCATATTTTTCACTATTTATGAGCATATTTTGGCACCCATTTATTTCCTTGTAGCAAAACCAACATTTTTACATATCTGTTTTTGTATGTTTTTACTAACTCAGCACATGTATAAATGTCATTTTCCAAAAAACACAATTTTCCTTTCCTAACATAATTCCATGCGTGCCATCATTTTCACATGTGCACGCAAAGTTCCATGTTTTTTTATACAGTCCCATAAACCGTGCTGATACTTATCTGCGTCCCCTCTCTTTACACACAATCAAAAACTATGCTAAGATTAGCTGTATCGGACTTTTCCCATATGGTCTGTTTTCATTTCTACATTTCTATATAAGGAGGTATTTCGTTATGAATCTTTTAAATGAAGATAATGTCGTCCATGTATTTCTCAACAAGCTGGGTGACATCGTGATCGCCAATCTTCTTTTTATTCTCTGCTGCATCCCCGTGATCACCATTGGGCCGTCACTAACTGCTCTTTATCACTGCATGATGCGTACAGTAAAAGGGAATAACAACGGCACAACGAAAACATTTTTCAGAGCTTTTAAGGAAAACTTCAAACAGTCACTGATCATATGGCTGCTGATCCTTGCTGCCGGAACCATGCTCATCCTGAATATCCGCTTTCTGCTCCATGCAGAAGGAAGCGCTGCACATATGCTGTTTTATCTTTCTGTGGGGGTTCTGACTTTGCTGATAATTTTTACTTTATACATATTCCCGGTGATCGCAACCTTTGCCAATACACTGGGGGCACTTTGCAGAAATGCGTTTCTGCTGGCATTTATGCATTTCCCCACAACGATCGCCATTGCGGTGATCACGATCTTTCCATTGTATATGACATATCTCGATGCAAAGCTGCAGCCACTTTACGCATGCTGCTGGTTTTTCTTTGGATTTGGACTTGTAGCTTTTATAAATTCGATGCTGTTGTATCGATTTTTTAAGAAGCTGCTTCCTCCGGAGGAGGATATTTCGCTTTTGTGATGAAAAGCTTGGGAAAATTGTTATTTATTTAGATATAGTATTTTTAGATATAGTATTTTCGCTTTTCAAAGCGGAGGAAATCTGCGAGGGGGAAAGCACTCAGAGTTGCGAAGCCCGTTTTTCCCCCTCGCGCTCCCCCTTTCCGGGCACGCTATATTGTCGTACACTGTGGGAATGTGTTAGTGTATTGGCACGGCGATGTATTCTACGGTATTGATGATGCTGCGCTATGCCGATGAGGATGCCGATGTATTCTACGGTATTGATAATGCTGCGCTATGCCGATGAGGATGCCGATGTATTCTACAATATCAATATCACATCTCGCCCCAGCGCCAATACATTACCACAACAACTCACCTCCAAGTCGACAGCGAAGCGCCTCGACCCATTCTTCCCCGGCAGGCCACAGGGAAACTCAGCCTTTCGTCCCAGTCATCCAGCGCAGCGCTGATGACCCATCCAACTCCCGGGAAACCACCTCACTTCCCACTCTGAACCAAATTCCCACTCCGTCTACTCATTTTCCTATCTGCTCTCTCCTTACTTGTAATCCCTCCGATAATCCAGAATTTTTACAGGAGGAATCAGATGCTATCTGCTCCCTCCTCACCTGTAATCCCTCCCGCCATCGCCACTCTATCCCTTCCGCCCTGAAAAGCCAGCCCGTGAGGCGTGTGCTGTCTGTCACCGGACTCTGCAGGAGGGGAGCTGCTTCTTAGGCGGCGGAAATCTGCGTTGCTTCAAAAATTCTCGCTGTCTGAGCGGCTTCAGACGCGAGTTCGAGAATTTTTGAAGCGGTTTTAGCAGAATTCCGGCGCCTTAGAAGCCAGCCCCCGACGAAGCCCCGGTGACAGACAGCACACGCCTCACGGGCGTCCCCTTTCCCCCTTTCCCATTGCCCTCCCCACCCCAATATTGTATAATCATCTCATACAACATCCACCCCATTTTGTAACCCAAAATTACATTTAGTTTTTGCTGCATAACAAAAAACAGGAGGCCCAACCAAATGAAAAAAGAACCCAACCCACAGCACACCCTCTCCGTCTACTTCTGCGGCCAGGAAGACTGCGGTCCGAACCACTCCTTCGGCCCGGCCATGCGCCCACACTACCTTCTCCACGTGATCTTCCACGGCAAAGGCATCTACCAGTGCAGCGGCCACACCTACCATCTGAAAGCAGGCGACGCCTTTCTCATCCGCCCCATGGACTCCATCTACTACCGCGCTGACAGCTCCGAACCCTGGAGTTATGCCTGGGCAGGCTTTGACGGCTCCGCCTGCAAAGAAATCCTGAAACAAACCGTATTTTCCGACACCCCAATCTTCACCCCGGAAACACCCTCCCGGCAAAACAGCCTCCTCACCCACATGCAAAGCCTCCTTGACACCTTTTCCGAAAACAACGGAAACGACCTTGCCTCCACAGGAAACCTCCTCCTGATACTATCCGACATGCAAAAAAAGCCCTCCGAAAGCAGGACCGACATCTCAAACCTGTACTTTCAGAAAGCCTCCGAATACATCAGAAACAACTATGCCTACCCCATCCAGATCTCAGACGTGGCACACTACGTAGGAATCGACCGTTCCTATCTTTACCGAATCTTCATGGAACATGAAAACACCTCCCCAAAACAATATCTCCTGAAACACCGCCTCCAGATGGCAGCCCAGCTTCTCTGCTCCTCCTCCTGCACCATCACAGAAGCAGCTCTCTCCTGCGGCTTCCGGGACGCTCCCTCCTTCTGCAACTACTTCCGCCAGGGAACCGGCTACACCCCAAAGGAATTCCGCAAAGCCTACAGCGGAACCATCTACACCTGACCAGACACCCGCACTCCGTCCTTTACCAGCCGGTCGGAAGATGATGGCTCCTAATCGCAGTTATAACAGCAGACCGAAACAATTCCATAACAGCAAAAAAAGACGGAAACCATCCCGCAGACTCTGCAAATGATCTCCGTCTTTTATTTTTTTCCTGAAAAGAAATGCTTGATAAACACATACAAAACAATAATAAAAGCAAACACATAACCAAAGGCGCCCAACGCCGGAATCCCCCACAGCTTTGGTTTCATATCCGTAGTACAGATAATACTGGAACTGATCAGAAGTGCCATCACCCACAGCCCCATCACAATATTCCGCACCAGCCGCCGCAAAAGCCACGCCAGATCATCCGAGGCATGAAGATCCAGATTGATCTTCGTCTGCCCTTTCATACAGCCCTGAAGGAAATCCGCCGCCAGAGAAGGAATATCCACTGCACGTTTCAGCGACCAGGCAAGATTTTTTCCTTCTTTTTTGATCTCACGCTTCCAGTTCCCATTGCTGAACAGCTGCTCCTTGAGCCTTGCCGCAGCAATCTGTGTCATATTGATGTCCGGACATATCTCAGCCAGAACCCCCTCCACATGAGTCAGCCCCCTTGCAAGCATAGTCAGTCCGTGAGGCATCATGATCTTATTTTCTTTCATGACCTCCATCAGGTCCACCATCACTTCAGCCACATCAATGTTCCCCATATCCGCAGTACCGTATTTCTCCATAAGTCCGCGGAGATCCTCATAAAGCTTGCTGGAATCCGGTTTGCCTTTAAACTCCCCAAGAGCCAGGACCGCATCCTGGATCTTGCCGATGTTGTTCATGGCAACCCCTTCAATAGCTTCTGCGATCAGCTGACGATCGTGCTCTGTAAGCCGTCCCATCATTCCCATATCGATCCAGACGATCTTTCCATCCTGGATCCGCACGTTTCCCGGATGGGGATCCGCATGGAAAAAGCCATCCTCCATCACCTGTTTGATGAAATTATCCACATATTTCGTTCCGACCTCATTAAGATCATAACCATTGGCCAGAAGCGCAGCCTTGTCATTGACGGCAAAACCGTCAATATATTCCATCACAAGAATATGCGGCGAAATATACTCACGGTAGAGAATCGGTACTTTCACAAAAGCCACATCTTTGTTCTTTTTTGCAAATTCTGCCATATTTGCAGCTTCTGTCAGGAAATTCATTTCCTCCTGGGTCACAGTCCACAGTTCACTTAAAACCATGTTCAGATCCACCATGCCCTTAATGCTCACCGGCGGCATCAGGCGCACTGCTTTATGCATCAGGCCGATATCCCTGGCCATGGTCTCATAGATTCCCTTTCGCTGAACCTTGATCACAACCTCGTCACCTGTTTTCAGCGTGGCCCGATGCACCTGGGCAATCGATGCTGCTCCCAGAGGTTTCTGCTCAATATGCTGAAATTCTGCCTGCCACGGACAGCCCATGGACTCTTCCAGTACCTCGATCACCTGGGAAAAAGGCATCGGTGGTACATCAGAGCAGAGCTTCATCAGCTCGTCACAGTAGCGTTTCGGCAGAATATCGGAACGAAGAGACATGATCTGACCCAACTTAATATAAGTTGGGCCCAGATCTTCCAGTATGAGCCGGAGCTTCTCAGGAGAAACACCCCGGGTAATGGCATGTTTTTTCAGAACGGCTGTGATCTCTCTCAGCCGTTCTCCATATCCGCCTTTCTCTTTTTTCTCCTTTTCTTCTCTGCCCATAAACTTCTCCATTTACTGCTTCGTCTGCGTTGTCGTTTAGTCAAGCGGATATTTGCGATCCGCAGTCGGTTACTCTGCTGCCTGTTCTTCGCTCCCGGTATCTTCTGCATTTTCTGTTTCCGCAGAAGCTTCCTGTACAGATTCCTCTGCCGGTTCTTCTGCTGTCTCGGCTTTCTCCTCAGCAGCCTCGGCCTGCATGTGCTCGATCTGCGCCTTCACAGCAGCCAGCTGCTCCGGTGTCAGCCTGGAAATCGTTGCCTTCAGTTCTTCCTGATCATTCTTTCTGGCTGCAGATTCCTTTACAGAATCAGCAGCTGTCTTAACTGTTGATTTGATGTTATGCTTCAGCTCCTGATTAAGAACCTTACCCTGTTCAACCGTAAGCTCACCCTTTTTTACCAGTTCATCCAGGATTTCTTTGGATTTCTCTGCTGTCACTGCTGCTGTACCAATACCCACCAATAAAATTTTCTTCAGTCCTTCACCTAATTCCATAATATTTTCTCCTTTCCTGAAACCGGCAGCTGCCGGACCATCACACCACAGTCCGACACCAGACCCTATCCTGAAACAAAAGTTTTCTGTTCCTGTCATATTCCCAGAAAAACAAGTCCCTTGGGAACAAAAATGATCAGTCCGACGATCGCTGCCATGATCGCTGCGATCAGTACTGCTCCGGCCGCTGTGTCCTTGGCGATCTTTGCCAGTGGGTGACGTTCCTCCGTAACCAGATCCACAACAGCTTCCACTGCCGTATTCACCAGTTCCAGCGCCATCACCATTCCGAACAGCCCCAGGCAGATGCACCACTCTGTCACGGAAATCCCAAGGATCAGTCCTGCGATCACCACAAGCGCTGCCACCATACAGTGGATCTTCATATTTCTTTCCTTGCGGATGCAGGTAAAAATCCCCTGAAACGCATATCCGAAGCTTTTATACAGCGGATCCTTCTTTCTGCCTGCCATGTTCCTCACCTGATTTCCTGTTTGAATTATTCCCTCCAACGGGAAGTATGGGATTATTATAACAAGTTTGTAGTAATATTTCCAGTATTCCGGAAAATTTATGAATATTTAAGGAGTATATGTGGTTATTCACAGACAACTGTTCAAGCGGATAAAAGCATCCGCATTCAGTTAAACCACACATACTCCTGATCCTGTTGCATATTCTGTAAAATTTCCGGATATCCTGAATTATTTTTCCGGATATATATACAGATGTCACATATTATTCCACATTTTTCAGTGCTTCATCCATGGGCACTTGACGGATTCTCCGGAATTCCAGCACTGCTACCACTGCATAGGCTACGATTCCGATCGCTGTCATTTTCACATAGATCATGGGATCCACCCACATGGTGATCCATCCCGAAATACTGGAAAGCATCATCTCGCGGAACAGCACTTCCATGATCTGCCGTTCAACCGGAAGGCTTAACAGCAGGCAGAACACCACCACAAGTGATGTGGAAAGTATATACAAACGGCTGATCTCACCATTTGTATAGCCCAGGATCTTGGTCATAGAAATCGACTGGGCATTTTTTTCGATGATGACCTTGGAAAGCAGATAGATCACCACCAAGAAAATGATCACGGAAAATCCATACATCATTCCCATCATATCTCCCATGGAGACATCCAGCTGCCTGGATATTTTTGTAAGAGCTTCCAGATCAATGACAGAGCCGATATATTTTGAAGGGATGTCCCGGATCTCTGTATCAGAGAAATATCCTCCAAAATAATCATCTCCAAGATCAAACGCCTCATTCAGTTTATCTCTTTCCATAAATACACAGAGGCTTGCCGCATAATCATAGATTCCATCTACTTTAAAGGAATACTCATCCTTCTCGTATTTTTCCTTCAAAGTTATGGTATCGCCCTCCTTGATCCGGAATTTATCTGCATAAGCACTGGAAATATAAACACCCTCTCCCGAAAGATCTGCACGGATATACTTGCTATCCGGCTCCACACCATAGAGAGTGATCTCCTCACTTTTATATTTACCAGGCATGGTATTCAGAGAATATGCAGAAAATTTTTCCGCATCCTTATTATCCGTTCTGGTATCCATATAATATTCCATAAGAGAACTCATGGCATCCGCTTTATTTCCTGAATAGGCACTTGCCGGAACCGAAAGCATGTACTGATATTTCGCCAGCATATTCTCCTGGATCTCAAGCTGATAATGATCCAGCGTAGACGGAAGAAGCATTCCGAAAAACAGCAGCAGATTTGCGAAAACAACTCCCACAAACAGCACCAGATAACTGCTGACATTCTGAAAGATCACCCGGAGGCGAAACCTGGAAAAAATTCCTATCTTCGGACTTAAATACACTGCACGTTTCTGTTTTTTACCGGAAAAATCCCTTCGCAGAAGCTTCAGAGGAGAAAGCTGCAGGCGGTACCTAAGCACCGCATGATCGATCAGTATCATAATGATGACCGGAACTACGGTTGTCAGAAGAAAGGCATCTGCATTCCATACGGTCACATAAGTCGGCAGACTATAGCTCCCGTAATACATGTCTGCACATACACCCTTAAATACGGTATATCCAAGAATATTTCCGATCAGGGCACCGGCCAACGTGACCAGAACCGGAAGCGTCATATAATGAAGGATCAGCTCCCGTCTGGTATAACCGGATGCACGTAACGTACCGATAACACTGGCTTCCTTTCGGATCGTATTGCTGATGGTAATTCCAAACACAAAAGCCATGATCACGATCACAATATAAAGAAGCGTGATGACCATTGCCCTGTCTCCGCCCATATCATCGCCGGTGAAAATGATCGCCTGGTTAAGATAACGTGGGACAAAGGTTTCCAGAGCTACCACTTTGCCAATGTCTTCCATGAGATTTTCGGAAACTTTCTTCTCCTCTTTTTCGTTCTTTGGCTGATGATCATACATCCATGCATAATTGTACCGGAGCTTTTCCTGATCCAGGTTTTCAAATTCCTCCGGGGCTACGATCGCCACACCAAACTTTACAGAATCAAACATGGAATCATTATTATTCTGAAACAGGGCACTGTAATCCGAAAGTGCCACCAGACCTGTGATCTTCCAGGATTTTTCACATCTGATCAGGGTATCTCCTACCTTAAGACTGTTGTTATCCGCATACATACGGTCAATGGCGATCTCACCCTGCCCTGACGGCATTTCTCCCTTCATCAGGCAGACCTTATTCACCTTCTCACGGTTTTTAAAAAAACGCATGGTACTTCCGTTATCCAGATCTTCTTCTATATAGTAGTTCTCATAAAGCTTAACACCGGCAGCTTCAATATCCTTCCACTGAGAACTGTAAATCTTTTCCGCAGTACGGAAATTTCCGTTTTCGATGTTATATTTATCAAAGCTCTCATTATAAGCCTTCAGCATGCTTCCATCGGCTACCAGAAAGCCGGACACAAACCCGATGGTCAGTACCATCAGCAGGAAAACCACCAGATATTTTCCAAATTCCCCCTTCAGTTCCCTGGGGATACGTTTACGTAAAGGATTCTTCATAATGCCCCCTTACCATTCCAGGTCAGCAGCCGGAATCTTCTGCTCATTCTGATAGTTTCTGCGGATCATCCCGTCACGAAGCTTTACCACACGGTCTGCCATATCCTTGATGGCATCGTTATGAGTAACCATGACTATAGTATTTCCGTATTTGTGATTGACTGTTTCGATCAGCTTCAGGATTTCCTTGGAGGTGTTGTAGTCCAGAGCGCCGGTAGGCTCATCACAAAGCAGGATATCCGGATTTTTTACAATGGCACGTCCAATAGCAGTTCTCTGCTGCTGACCTCCCGAAAGCTGGTTCGGAAGCTTCCGCTGATGTTCATAAAGTCCCAGTGTCTCCAGCAGTTCATCCACATCCAGCGGTCTGTCACTTAAATAAGCACCAACTTCAATATTCTCCCTCACAGTCAGATTGGGGATCAGATTATACATCTGAAAAATATATCCCAGATGTTTTCTGCGGTAGAGGGAAAGCTTCTTTTCCTTCATATCCTCCAGCTGTTCTCCCTGAATGGTAATGCTTCCTGCATCTGCTCCGTCAATGCCGCCAATAATGTTTAGCAGCGTGGATTTCCCGGAACCGGACGGCCCCAGAAGCACACAAAATTCTCCCTTTTCAATCTCAAGATCGATCCCCTTCAGAACGTCTACATGGCTCTCTCCTGCCCCGAAGGATTTTTTGATTCCTTTTATCTCCAGAAACATAAACCGCTCCTTCCATTCCTATACAGTTCTTCTTTATATATGAATATACATATATGTTAGTCTGAGCTTACTCTTTTGTCAAGAAGCAGACTTATTTTCGTATTTTTTCCATATATCTATATGCGCTGTACTGGTCCGGCTCTTGCCAAAATCCAGTAAAACGTATATAATGTGGGAGTATCTGTATATTTTTAACCAAATAATCTTATTTTTAAAGGAGTGAATATTGAAAGTGGACCCCAGCGACACTTACCAGATAATCATATTACTTATTCTGCTGGCATTGTCAGCCTTTTTCTCATCTAACGAAACCGCGCTGATGTCGGTAAACAAGATCCGTCTCCGCTCTCTTGCAGACGAGGGAAACAAGCGTGCAGCCATGGCTCTCGATATCCTGGAGAACCAGACGCCCAAGCTTCTCAGTGCGATTCTCATCGGAAACAACATTGTGAACATTTCAGCTTCTTCCCTTGCAACCACACTTGCATACAGCTTTGGCGGCTATATGGTCAGCATCGTGACGGTGATCCTGACAGTTCTGATCCTGATCTTCGGTGAGATCACCCCCAAGAACTACGCAACCATTAACTCTGAAAAGATCACCCTCCGCTATATCCCGGTCTTTAAATTTCTTATGACTATCATGACACCGGTGATCTTCATCATCAATCTCTTTTCAAGAGGTGTGATGCGCCTGATGCGTGTGGATCCGGATGCAGCCAGCAAGGCCATGACCGAGGAGGAGCTTCGTACTATCGTGGACGTCAGCCATGAGGACGGTGTCATTGAATCCGACGAAAAAGAAATGATCTACAATGTGTTTGATCTTGGAGATGCCACAGCCAAGGATATCATGGTTCCAAGAGTACATGTTACCTTTGCAGATGTGGAATCCACCTATGATGAGCTGATCGATATTTTCCGCGAGGATAAGTTCACGCGTCTGCCGGTTTATAAGGACAGCCAGAACAACATTGTGGGAATCATCAACATGAAGGATCTTCTTCTTTACGACAAAAATGAGGAATTTGTTATCGATCATTTCCTCCGAAAGCCGCATTTCACTTACGAAACAAAAAGCATTTCCGATCTTCTTGTGGAAATGAAGGACTCCACCTTCAACATTGCCATTGTACTGGATGAATACGGTGATATGGCCGGACTGATCACACTGGAGGATATCCTGGAGGAGATCGTGGGTGAGATCCATGACGAATACGATGAGAAAGAGGACGAGCTTGTCCAGAAGATTTCCGACCGGGAATATATCATCGAAGGTTCCATGCATCTGGATGACGTAAATGATCATCTGGATACGGAACTGGATTCCGAGGATTATGATTCCTTGGGTGGATTTATCATCGAACATCTGGATCGTCTGCCTGTTGCCGGTGACGAAGTGATCACAGAGGACGGAATCCGTCTGATCGTAGAAAAGCTGGATAAAAACCGTATCGAGAAAGTGCATGTCTACCTTCCGGAAAAAGATCCTGAAACACTGGATAATACCGAATCCTGAGTAAGCAGGCTCCAGCTCCGTAACAAGGAACAGCTGATGTACTGAAAAAATATTTAATACTTAATATCATCCATATCGGAACTGTTATCGTAATCCCCGGCTCACCCGTTGAGCCATCAGGATTTTTGATTGACAGTTCCGATATTTTATATTATAATGATAGAAAATTTTTATCCATATTTACTAAATGCAATGACAGGGAGTAGTACACAGTCTCCGGATGCACAGAGAGAAGATGGCCGGTGAAAATCTTCGTGACTGAACTGTGGAAGTAGCCCTCGAGCAGTGGACTGAACCATGGATCTTCATGCAGTAGGCTTCATCGTCATTCCCACGTTACAGGGAGGCAGTATAATTTTGTACTGGCAGAGAGCAGAGTTTTACCTCTGAAAACAGGTGGTACCGCGGAATCATCCGTCCTGAGCATATTTTATCCGATATGCCGGGACTTTTTTATTGGAAAAATTTCTCGCGGCAGCCCTTATCTGCTTAACTTTTCACATCATCAAAGGAGGGAACCAATTCATGAAACAGATTTCCGGAAACAAATTGCTTGTAAAAGCCTTAAAAGAAGAAGGCGTTGATGTTCTGTTCGGCTATCCTGGTGCCTGCACCATCGATATCAGCGATGAATTATATAAACAGAGCGGCATTGACATCATCCTGCCACGTCACGAGCAGGCCCTTGTACATGAAGCAGATGCCTATGCCAGAACTACCGGAAAGGTTGGCGTATGTCTCGTTACCAGCGGTCCCGGAGCTACCAACCTTGTTACAGGTCTTGCAACTGCCAACTATGACAGCGTTCCGCTTGTATGCTTTACCGGACAGGTTGCCCGTCACCTCATCGGAAACGATGCGTTCCAGGAGGTTGATATTGTCGGGATCACCAGAAGCATCACAAAATACGGTGTTACCGTCCGCAACCGTGAGGATCTTGGACGTATCATCAAGGAAGCCTTCTATATCGCACGCACCGGACGCCCAGGCCCGGTTCTCATCGACCTTCCAAAGGATGTAATGGCCGAGCTGGGAAGTGCTGAGTATCCGAAGACTGTCAATATCCGTGGCTACAAGCCTAACACCAGCGTGCATATCGGACAGCTGAAGCGTGCCCTCAAAATGCTGCAGAAGGCCAAAAAACCTCTGTTTCTTGCTGGCGGCGGTGTGATCATTTCCCGCGCGCAGGAGATTTTTACCCAGGTTGTTGAGAAAACTCAGATCCCGGTTGTCACAACCGTCATGGGACGTGGCGCCATTTCCACAAAGAACCCTCTGTTTATCGGAAATCTTGGTATGCACGGCGCTTATGCCGCAAACATGGCTGTGAATGAATGCGATCTTCTGTTTTCCATCGGAACCCGTTTTAACGACCGTATCACAGGCAAGCTCCATGAATTTGCCCCACATGCACAGATCGTCCACATCGATATTGACACCGCTTCCATTTCCAGAAATATTCATGTAGATATCCCCATCGTTGCCGATGCAAAAGAGGCCATCACAAAAATGGATGAATATGTACAGGAGTGCAACACTGAAAAATGGCTGAAACAGATCCAGGAATGGAAAGAAGATCATCCTCTTACCATGAAAGACCGTGGTATGATGGGACCTCTGGATATCATCGGTGAGATCAACCGCCAGTTTGACAAAGCCATTCTTGTTACCGATGTAGGACAGCATCAGATGCTGGTAAGCCAGTATGCAGACATCACTGAGAACCGTCAGCTGATCATGTCCGGCGGACTTGGAACCATGGGTTACGGCCTTCCGGGTGCCATCGGTGCCAAGATCGGCAATCCGGACACACCGGTCATCTCCGTTTCCGGTGACGGCGGCATGCAGATGAACATTCAGGAGCTGGCTACCGCAGTTCTGGAGGAACTTCCGATCATCTGCTGTATCTTTAATAATGAATATCTTGGAATGGTCCGCCAGTGGCAGAAGCTTTTCTACGGAAAACGCTACGCCATGACAAACTTAAAAGCCGGTGCACTCTCCCGCCGTACAGACGGACAGGAATATCCGGAATACACACCGGATTTCATCCGTCTCGCAGAGAGCTATGGGGCAAAAGGTATCCGCGTAACTGAAAAGGATCAGATCGCGGCTGCTTTCGAAGAGGCTAAGAAGAATACAAAAACTCCTACGATCATCGAATTTATCATTGATCCGGAGGAAATGGTTTACCCGATGGTTAAGCCGGGCGGTACTCTGGCTGATCTGATCATGGATTGTTAGGAGGAATGAATGATGGATAAAGGAATGAAAAAAAGATGGATCTCTCTCTACGTTGAAAACCAGGTCGGTGTTCTTTCCAAGATTTCCGGTCTTTTCTCCGGAAAGTCCTATAACCTGGACAGTCTTACTGTTGGAACCACCGAGGACCCCACAGTTTCCAGAATGACCATCGCCACAGTCAGCGATGATGAGACTTTTGAACAGATCAAAAAACAGCTGAACCGTATGATCGAAGTTATCAAGGTCATTGATTTTACAGATGTATTTGTTCGAATGAAGGAGATCCTTTACATCAAGGTAAAAGGCTGCTCCCCGGAAGACAAAGTGGAACTTTTCCAGATCGCTGAGACCTTCAAAGCCCGTGTCATCGACTACGGAAAAGACAGCCTTCTCCTGGAATTTGTCCAGACCGCAACCAAAAACGACGCAGTTATCAAACTGATCAAAGAAGAGTTCAAACACATCGAAGTTGTCCGCGGCGGAAGTGTTGGAATTGAATCGATCAGTATGATGGAAAGATAAAAGCGGAATAATACTCCGACAGAAAAACACGGGGCTGATGCTTTAACGATTAATAAATCGTGATTTTTACAGCCCCGAGTTTGTTCATATACATTCATTATTTCTGCATAAATTCAAGCACTGCCTCTTTCGTCGGAATCGCAGGGATTCCGCCTCTCTTTTGCACACACAATCCAGCAACTGCATTTCCCAAAACAGCACACTTTTTGATTTCTTCCCATTCCATTTTTTCAACATTCTTATTCATAGAAAGGATACTGCATAATACGCCTCCCCAGAATGAATCACCTGCCCCAGTCGTGTCGACCGCATGTGTCTGAAATGCTTTGATGATTTCTTTTCTGCTTTTTGTTGCCATAAGAACGCCCTGTTCTCCCAATGTAATAGCAACCAGCTTTGGTCCCATGGCAAGGAGTTGATCTGCAGCCTGCTCATAACTCTTCGCCTCTGTCAACAGAGTACTCTCTTCATCTGATACCTTCATGACATCTACCAATTCTATGACAGATCTCATTTTTTTCACTGCATACTCTTTGCTCTTCCAAAGAGACGAGCGATAATTTGGATCATAGGAAGCAATTCTCCCAATGCCACGATATCAACTTTTTCTTCCATTTTTTAGTTCCTCTACAATCTCGTTATAACGTTTTTTATTTAACCGGTAGAAAAATAATACAACCGCAGTCACAATCCACAGTACACCCGGAATCGTCGTAAATGCATGCTTCATAATTGAAAGTACAATTGCATTTTGTGTCTGATTTGCAATATAACCATATTTTCCAAGTAATCCTGCTAAAAGTGCTGTTCCAACTGCCATTCCGATTTTATTTCCAAGTGAAATAAATGCATACTGAAAACCGTCATTTCTAAGTCCGGTTTTCCACTCCCCATATTCCACACAGTCTGGAATAATTGCATAGATTGCGGTATTAAATCCAGAGAAGAAAAACTGTGTGAGACCAGATAATGCATAAAAAATAGCTGGTGATTCTTTGGCATTGAAGAAAAACATAGACAACATGGAAATTCCTGTAAATAAAGCAAAGAGAGATGCTGTTCTTCCTTTGTTATTCAACTTGCGGAATAATGGTTGAAAACAGGCTGCCCCGATGATAGAAGGAATAATAATGCACATCGAATAAGTTGTGTAGTAGGAGGCATTCCCTTCCACATATGTAAAATAATACAGAATATCTGCGTTTCTACCATATAATGTAAATCCAAATAATATCTGCCCTGCCAATGCAAGAAGATATGGTCTGTTCTGCATGACTGCTTTCAACTGTATCTTTACAGAAATTTTTTCTTTTTCCGGAGTAATCACTGCCTCTTTCGTCTTCGCAAAGCAGAAGAAATGACAGGCTGTAAAAATACATCCATATATGACCGCCACCGTCAGATATCCTGTCTTTGCACTGTGACTGCCGAATTTGCTGAGCAGCGGAACTGTGATAATATTTAACACACCAATTGCAATCATCGCTGCAACCGAACGGGATGTATTTATTTTTGCACGTTCATCAATATCCTGTGTCATAGCACCACACAAGGTTCCATATGGAATATTCACACAGGTATACCCCAAAACCAGCAGACAATATGTAATTACCATATAAATGATCTTTCCATTCTGCGGCCAGTCAGGTCTTGCCCAGAATGTCATAACAAGAAGAATCGCTGTAATTGGTGCCGCTACTAACAGCCATGGACGGTACCGTCCCCATCTCGATTTTGTTTTATCCGTAAGTCCCCCGACGATTGGATCATTGATCGCATCCCAGAATCTTGAAAAAAGCATAAGTGCTGACACAGCCGCCATACTGATTCCGAACACGTCTGTATAAAATATCATCAGAAAATTACTGACGAACATCCAGCTGAAATTACATCCGACATCACCAAAACCATATGCAATCTTACTGATCAGCGGTACTTTTCCATTTTTGTTTTCGCTTCCCATATGTCCCTCCTATTTTTATCAGAGTTTCTGACAGAACTCTATTCTTTCCTCATTTGGGCCCTTGATCATAAAAAACTTCACACCATTTTCCCAAAATGGCAGTTCTTCGATTCCGTCTGTAATAATTGTGTATTTTTCATTGCAGATTTTCTGATACATACTTTCAATGTCTTCCACATCAAGTGCAACATGTTGGTATGCACCGTCTGACATTGCCGCCTGCCCATTTTCAAAAGTCTCTATACAGTAATTTTTTATCTGTAAAAATGCCACTTTTTCCCCTGCTTTTTCATTATAAGACTGCATAATTACTTCAAATCCAAGACTCTTATAAAACTCAACTGTTTTCTGCAAATCGTTTGTCGGAAGCCCGATATGAGCAACTCCGACAATTCCATATTTATTTTCCATACGAACTCCTTACTTTTCACTGACGTTGATAATTACTTTCATCGTTGTCTCGCGGTTATCATCAATATACTGGTACGCCTTCAGATAATCTTTAAAAGCAAATGTCTTTGAGATGAGCGGTTTCAAATGAACTTTGCCCTCATTTACCAGTCTGATTCCATCTATGTAATCATCATGGCGGTACATCATCGTGCTCTTAATGTCAAGTTCGTGGTCATTTGCCACTGCAAGATCTACTTCTGCCATTCCTGCAAAAACAGCCACCAGTACGATCGTGCTTCCTTTTCTTGCATATTTAATTGCCTGTCCCATTGTAATATTGTTTCCGGCACAGTCGTAGATCACATCCGCCTTATCCGGTCCAAATGCTTCGATCATTGCCTCACCGAAGTCTTTATTTTTGGTATTCACACACACATCAATTCCACATTCTTTTGCCTTTGCCAGTCTAAGATCACTGATATCTGTGATCATCACTTTCGCTGCCCCCATTCCTTTTGCTGCCTGTGCCACGAGATTTCCGATCGGTCCTGCGCCAAGGACTACAATATTCATGCCAGCCACATCGCCCATCTGTTTTACACCATGAACTGCCACCGCAAGAGGTTCGATCATAGCTCCTTCTTCATAGGACATATCTTCTGGAATAGGTGTTACTTTAGATGCATCCACTGCAAAATACTCAGATGCTGTTCCTGTCGTCTGAAATCCCATTACTTTTAATTCCTCACAGAGATTATACTTTCCATGACGACATGGATAGCAATGTCCACAATATACCTGAGGCTCTATCGTCACCTTCTGTCCCACATGAAACTCTGTGACATTTTTTCCAAGTTCTGTAATCTCACCAGAAACCTCATGTCCCTGTGTTACCGGATATTTTGTAAACGGATGTTTTCCATGATAAACATGAATATCTGATCCACAAACACCAATATTCATAATCTTTACCAACACCTGATTTTCCTTTACCTCCGGAACCGGAACCTCTCTGAAAATAATTTCTCCTGGATTTGTCATTACCTGCTGTAACATAATTGTTTCCTCCTTATTTATATTGTTTTATTTGATCTTTTATAAATTGTTTTATTAAAGTAATTACATTATTATCCTGTAAACACGATTTGTCAATATGTTTTTCATAATTTTATATATTTCATAATTTTAAAATACATTTTTTGTGTATTTTTCACAATCAACACGAAAAAAACGGAAAGGAAACCGTAGTTACTGTTTTCTTTCCGTTTTTTACTATAATATCTTTTTCTAATTTTACACAACTTCTTGTTTTTCACACATATAAAGCGGACATCCTCATTCGCTTTGCAACCTGTCAGTGGGAGCTTTTAACTCCAACAGAGTGAACATCCCCTTCCCCAACGCTTAATGCCCTGCGCACCAGATGCGGTGTACTGCTTATCTGCGTTCAAAAAATTTACAATTCTGCCATATGTTTTGTAAAAAAGTATTTCGCAGCTCCAACAGCCGACGCTTCTTTCTTATACGAACAATTTTTTAAGTATGAAACATCATGCTCAAAGCCATTATATGCCATCACTTTTTCTCCCAGTGGTATCATATAATCTGACAATACACCTCCCACATCACCTCCGAGTATAATATCCATATCATATGCCATCCGCAGATTTGATATCAAAACAGCAAGATGATCCAGATACTCATTCCATGTCTGCAAATTTTTTTCATCACCACTTTCAATTTTTTCCATAAATGCATCCAGTGACTGCCTGTTATCTTGTGTCAGTACACTTGCAGCACAATATGCATCTGCACATCCTGATTTACCACAATAACACTTTCTTCCACCGGGAACGAGTATCATGTGACCAAACTCACCTGCTTTCTGGTTCTGCCCTCGAAACAGCTTTCCATCTATGCAGAATGCGCCTCCTAAGGTGTGGTTCAAAGACAGATATATCGCATTTGGATACATTTGTTTTTTTTCTGCAAGCATTGCAGCATTAGCATCGTTTTCAAAATATACTGGAATTTCCAAAGCCTGCTCTAAAAAGCGCAGACTATAATTCTCTATACCTAAAGCATGGGATTTTAAAACGATCCGTTCTTTCTGATCAATAATTCCCGGAATCGCCACTCCAATCCCAAGTAGCGTATCCTTCGCTAATTCGCCTTCAAGAAAAGTTTTGACCTTTTGTGCCACTTCTGTACAATAGGATAATTCTGCCGTAAATTTTAAACGGATGCGATCTTTTTTTATAATCTCATCTCCAAGATTTACTAATACCATTTCTATATGATTCGCTGTAATCAAAATTCCCATTGCATGACAGTATGACTTATTAATCCCTATACTTTTTGCCTTTCTTCCACCGGTCGAAGCATATTCCCCAGTTTCTTCCAACACCATTTTTTCTAACAAGTCATTCACATTTGCTAACACAGTCGGCATACTCAAGTTTAATTCTTTTGCGATTCCCGCCTTGGATGTAACATGATTGTTCAGCACATAGTTAATTATTCTTTTTCTTGTTATATTTTTTTTATCTTTATTTTCCGTTTTCTTATCCTCTTTTATTAAATATATTATAAAAGAATTATATGCTTTTTTATTCTTCTTGTAAAGCAATGTTTTATAATAAATCTCCGACAGAATTTATCTTATAAACAGCAAAAAGCTCCCGAAGGAGCTTTCCACGCTTTAGATATAAACCAATTCTTTTAACATAATCTCTTCTGCCATATTACGAATACCATTTACCAATCTGACACATTCCCTCTAATCACGAGCTTTCAACTCAGCTCTGGTTGTATCCAGCTCATCTAAGTCTAAGTCGCTCTCTATCGTGTCATCTGGTTTTTGCGCGAGCAACGAGGCAAGCCGAGATGCTTGCATCTCGATTTGCCGACTGCCGCGTTCATCGAGACAAGTACTCTTGTCTCGATGTTGGGACAAAAGAACAACCGTCTCAACGGTACTTTCGTTGTCCCAACAAAGTTCCTGTGTTTCCCTGTCTCCAAAATACACCGGAAAACGGAACTTTATGTGCTTCAGGAATCTGCCATCCGGCTGCTCCTGATCGTAAATGTCCACACGTTCTACAAAGCTGTTGAGAAATTCTTTCTTCTCCAAGTCGGTGAACTTATCATATAGTTTATCAAAATATAAAAGGAATTGATAGACGTTTTCTTCTGATATTTTCTGCTGCTGGATATTCAGCAAACGCTTTTTAACTTCTTCTATGCTATTTTCCACGCCTTCAATTTCATCATACAGCCGATATAACCTTGTCTCCATATCCTGATATTTCTTTTCATAAAATTTGTCCATGATATCCAGGTTATCCATCTGTTGGCCTAGCCTTGCCTTTGCTCCTGTCAACTGCCTATGCTGTTTTTCCAAATTTTCGATTTCTCTTTCAATTTCATCTGTGTCAATCCTTGAACCGATTTTTTTTCGGATCGCTTCTTCAAATTTGGGATTCTGTACCAGTTTCCGGATAACCTCTTCAACTGCATTATTGACCTTATCCTCGCTCCATTGCTTATGGTAATCACATCTGTGACCATTCATTAAACGACGGTGTTTGCAGGCATAATAAAAATAATCCTTATACAAAGTTCCATCTTTCTTTTTCTTTCGGTTCACATTTCCATACATTCCACTTCCACATAGCGGACATTTCAAGATTCCGGATAAAATATGTTCATGATCTAAGCTATGGATTTTCTCATATTTCACTCCATTTTTTACCCTTTTCTGATGTGCCAGTTCCCAATCTGTCTCTGAGATAATCCCTTCATGAATACCATCATATAACATATAATTCTCCTGTTTTACAATACGGTATTCATTTCGTGTTCCAGCAACCTTTTCATTCTTTCTTCGTCCGTAAGCCAGTTTTCCACAGTAAACCGGATTGTCCAAAACACCTTTTATAAAAGAAGCGGCAAATGCATCCAGTGTATTATTCTGTCTCTTTTTCTTTTTATATCCATGCTGATTCAGCCATATGGCGATCGCAGCAATTCCCATATTCGTATGAATAAATTTATCATAAATCAGACGTATGACCTCTGCTTCATCCTCTGCAATCTGTAATTCTCCATTTACCAGTTCATAGCCATATGGAGCAAATCCACCGTTCCATTTCCCTTCTCTGGCTTTCTGTTTACGTCCCTCCATTGTCTGGACAAGGATATTTTCCCTTTCAATCTCTGCCACCGCAGACAGAACGGAAATCATCAGCTTTCCACTATCTTTGGAGCTGTCAATCCCATCCTCAACACAAATCAGATTCACTCCAAAATCCTGCATTCTTTGCAGAGAGTTTAACACATCTGCCGCATTACGGCCAAATCTGGAAAGTTTGAATACCAGTACAAACTGTATCTCATCTGTGCCATTCTCTATATTATCCAGCATTCTCTGAAATTCAGGTCTTCCCTCCACGCTTTTTCCAGATTTACCTTCATCTGAATACTCATTTACGATTTCCATATTTTGAAATTCTGCATAACGCCTTAATTTTTCTTTCTGAGCATCCAGACTGTATCCATCTACCTGCATGGTTGTGGATACTCTGGTATAGATATTACATTTAATTTTTATATTCTTCATAGTCTTTTCCTCTATATAGTAACTCCGCTTTATTGTCCCAACTTTATTTTAGTACTTATTCCAATTCTTTTCAATACTTATTTTCCATGTTGACGCATTTCTCTGTCACTTGTATAATTAAATTAGATATAGAGAATATCTGTTATCAAAATATCGTCCACTTACCGGAAGCATCTAATAAATATCCGGCTTGAAAATTATTTAGAAATTATTTCAGTTTTTGATATTGTGTTTTCATCACACATTGCATATACTATAAATACACAAAAAGCCAGAAATAGAGGAGGTGTTAGTATGGCTACTTCAAGTATTACTCATAATTTTGTCGTATCCAATCCAAATAGTGTAAAGCGTTTTGTCGCAGCGATTGACGAAGCCGATCGTGACCGCACACCAAAGCAGGCACTTCCCGGACGTCAGTTAACAAACCCACAGGAAATCTTAGCTTTAATGTCAAAAAGGAAGAAAAAACATGTCTGATAAATATTTTACCGTTAATATTCGGGCATATTTGGATAAAGACGAACCGACATATATCGGAGAGGAAAGTCTTTACGACTTGCTCTCCGATTTTTCTTGTCCCCAAAATCCCGATGTGGAATACTTTTTATTACATAATGCGGTTGAGTTTACCAAAAAAGATCAATCTATCACTTATCTGGTATTCGATGCCGAAGATGCTTCACTGGTCGGCTATTTTTCTCTTACAGTAAAGCCAATATCTGTCCGGGCTTCAAATATCAGTAAGACGATGGCAAAGAAGCTGTCCCGTGTCAGTATTCTGGATGAAGAAACACAGTCTTACAACACAGCAGCTTACCTGATTGCACAGTTAGGAAAGAACTATTCTCTACCAAAGGAAAAACGAATCCCTGGAAACATCCTGCTGGGATTTGCACTGGAAACCATATCCGGTCTCAAATATTCCGTAGGCGGCGTTATGGAATTTCTTGAATGCGAAGATAATGAATTTCTTCTGAGCTTTTATACACAAAATCATTTCAAGCCATTTGATACCCGTATTACCGCTTCCCAGAACAATGAACCTCACACTCTATATCAGCTTTTGAAATTCATCTGAAAACACATAAAAAGCGGCAGTCTGATTTACATTTAGTATTTCAGGAAACTGCCGCTTCTTTTTCTTCTTTATTCTGTTTTTCTTCCTCCAACTCCCGGAGGACTTCATCGCCGTACTTATCAATCATCCGTACCAGAAAATCAATGCACCGCTCAAATTCAATATTCTGTTGCATAAGCTCCTCCTGTCATTGTTTTAATCTGAGCTTATTTTACAGAATTTCTTCATAAACAACATTGAACCGGAATTGACCGTAAATTGAGAAAATCATGTAACGAAAATCTCTATTTATCTTGAACCGAATATATGTTCGTGGTATGATATACTTATTCAAACCTGTTCACTTAATTTAATCTATAGAAAAGAGGAAATGCCTATTGGATCGTTGTGATTTTAGTTCGATAATGACATATTTAAAAAACCAAATCAGTGAAAGCAATCAGATGAGCCAGCCTGAATTTTTATATGAAATATTTGAAGATTTTTTAGACAGTCCTGAAAACAAAGAATTTACTTTGGATAATGGTCTGGTTTGCCGCTGGATGACAGGCCAGGCGAAAATCAGTCCCAAAATATCTTCTTTTTATGCAAGACCAAGCAATCAGGAAAAACTGGCGAAAACTATACACCAAAATATTGTCCCCTTAATGGCTGACTGCGACAAAGCACTTCAGGATATTTATACCTTATTTATCCATGATTCTTCAATTTCTGAGGCCAAAAAAGCAGAGCTTACCTCTCTATACAAACCTGCCAATTTACGTCTGCTGTTTCTGGCAAAGCTAATTTCTTTTGGTATGGAACGCCCGTTTATTAAACGTGATACCAAAAACCAGAAATTGATCGCAGGTGGTTCCCTCTCACCAATGGTACTGGATTATATTATGGATAGTGAAGTCCCAAGACCATGCCGCCATTTTGTAGGGAGAGAAGATGAAACAACAGAATTACATTCCCTTCTGGAAGATAATAGCAAAGTATTTCTTTACGGAATTGCCGGAATCGGGAAAAGCGAACTGGCAAAATCCTATGCAAAGTACTATAAAAAGCATTACACAAACATCCTGTATTTTGAATATGCCGGAGATTTACATCAATCTGTTACGGATATGGATTTTGCTGATGATTTACCTGAAGATGCCGAAGAAGAACGTTTCCGAAAACACAACCGTTTCCTTCGTTCTTTGAAAGATGATACTTTAATCATCATAGACAACTTCAATGCAACCGCAACACAGGACTCCTTTTTGTCCGTAATGTTAAAATACCGCTGCCGGATTCTTTTTACAACAAGAAGCAAATTCGATAGTTACTGTACCCTGCACTTAAAAGAGATTAAAGAATCATCCAGCCTGTTTCAACTGGTATCTTCCTTTTATTCGGAAGCCGAAGAACATCGGTCACTTGTAGATGAAATCATCGCAACCGTTCATCGTCATACTTTCGCCGTAGAATTAGCAGCAAAGCTTCTGGAAAACGGAATTTTAGCTCCGCAGCAATTACTAGAAAAGCTTCAAAGAGAAAAGGCTTCTCTCGAAAATGAGGACAAAATCAAAGCCTTCAAAGACGGACAGAGCAGTAATGCAACCTACTATTACCATATTCACACCCTATTTTCCCTCTATTCTCTCTCCTAGGAACAAAGGGGAATCATGCGTAATCTGTGCTTTCTTCCTTCTGGTGGTATCTCTGCACGGCTTTGGGCTGAATGGCTTCAATTAAGAAATTTAAATGATATCAACGATCTGATTGAGACAGGTTTTGTACAGTCAAGTCTCCGGCATACTATTTCTCTACATCCACTGATTCAGGAAATTGCCGTTTCCGAGACCGCACCTTCTATTACAAGCTGCCACACGTTATTGGATTCTCTGCGAAAAATATGTTTAATGCATGGCATTGAAGTTAGCTATTATAAAAAATTATTTCAGACAGCAGAAAATATCATCCAATTCATTGAAAAGGATGATATTCCCCAATACCTGTTATTTTTAGAAGATGTTTTTCCATATATGGAGAAGTACCGCTATCAAAAGGGCATGAAAAAAATTGTCCAAGAACTACAGCATTTTGTAAAAGCAAGTACTTACGGGACTGCCTCTGACCGTGCCTTACTATTGGATTATCAGGCAACTCTGGAACCCCAAACAGAAAAAGCGATAAAATTAGAAAAAGAAGCACTTGCTCAAATAAAAGAAATCACAAAAGAAAATGCCCACCTTGTTTCCAACCTCTATTCCAATCTTGGAGGACTTTACCGAACAAACGGACAGCTTGATCTGGCTAAAAAACACATGAAAATGGGTATCTCTCTTTTAGAACAATACCAGCTTCTTTATACTAATGACAGCATTCCCCAGATTAATAATTATGCTGTCCTCTTAATTGAAATACAAGAACCTGACCTTGCCCTGTCTGCTCTTCAGAAATTAGCACAGATTATCAAAGAATATAATTCAAACCACTGTTTGGATTATGCCCAGGTACAGGAATCCCTTGGAAGTATCTGCCTGATCACTGCAAATATTTCGCAAGCGAAAACCCATTTTAAAAAAGCCTTGAAAATTTATGAGGATATATGGGCAGACGAACCCGAATTGATTGAAGAAAAATATCAAGCAATTCAAGAATTGTATCCACAAGCTGGAATTGCTCTGGCAAAAAGTATTCTTCTCACCAAGCACTAACGGTTCCTACAAACACTTGTAAAATATATTGCCTCAATAATGTAAACGCCTAGTTTTGAGATACACTCCAAGACTAGGCGCTTGTCCATTTCCATTTTTTCTTAGACATGGAGCGTTTACATAAGGATCACTTTTCTTTTTTTGACACTTTTCGCTCCTCCTATCTCAAATTTTTTATAGTCTAGGTATATTGCCTTCATCAATGCCTGAGAACTTGTAAATATGCTCCTCTGCTTGTTCAATCTGCGATACATTACAATCATCTCGTCATCAACCTACTGTTTGATACAATATGTCAAATGCATAGTGGCTCAGTTCTATTAGAAATTTATATCTCTAACTCCGCACCAATTCTAAAATTCCTTTTGAAAGGCGATATACTTTATCAACACTTTCCAGTTCTTTATACTTATGCGTAATAAAAACGATAGTCTTATTTTTTAATTCACTATGTAATAACTCACGTAAAGCTTCATTTGATTCAACATCAAATCCTTCTGTAGCCTCATCCATAAGTAAAATGTCTGCATTTTTCAGCAGAGCCCTAGCTACAGCTATCTTTTGTCTTTCTCCTCCAGAAAGTTTTGCACCATCTTGTCCAATTTTTTGTCCAAATCCATGATCCAATTTTTCAATAAAACCTAAAGCACCACTTTTTCTACATGCTTCAACAACTGCATCTCTTGACGCCTTTCCATCGATATTAACATTCTCCTCTATAGTCCCTTGGAATAGATATGGCCTTTGGCTTATAACCGCAATTCTATTTCTCATATCTTGTATATCCATCAATTCCACAGGAGCTCCATACAATTTTATTATTCCTTTTTGTGGCCGGTAGAATCCCGCCAAAAGGTTCAAAAGTGTTGATTTGCCACTTCCATTTTCTCCTACGATCGCAATTCGTTCCCCTTTTTTTACACATAGTGAAATACCATTTAAAATAGGGTGTCCTGGTTCATAACCAAAGACAAGATTTTTTACTTCAAAAACCATATCCCTATCTTGATAAATTTTCTCAGGTTTCATTTCACATAATTTCATTTCCAATTCTTCCGGTTGTCCCCATAACTCAAAAAGACGTTTTGCCGATGGCTCAATTTGCGCAAAATAATATTTAATGTTTATCAATGCTGAAATTGGATTTACAACATATGCACTATATGTAATAAAAGCAAATGCTCCGCCTATAGTGAATTCTCCTTTTATTATAAAAAGCCCACTTAATATATATAATAACGCATTTACAACCGTGTCTATTACTACAACACTGACAGTACTATATTCATCTAGCATGCCTTACTACTTTCAAATATTTCTTCCTCTTGATTCAAAAGAATAATATCAGGTTCATAAGCTATATATACTGTATAAAGGATATCGTTCAATGACTCATTGGAATCGTCATAATATTCTAAAGGAATTACATTTTCATCTAAAGGATTTTTCTGCAGATTTATTGCGTAATAACCGTTCTGACTAAGTCCCATAATTCTATATCACTACATATGCTTGTGATAATTCCGACGCATACAGCGCCATGGAATGATTTATCGTCTTTATACTCACTTGGATCGCATTTAGAAGCCAAAAAAGATTTATGAACAATCCTTTGATTCCTGTTATTTCTCATATGATAAGGTATACCGTTATCAATCAATGCGAGCTTAATCATTTGCACTATTCCTATTCTTACCTGTTATATATCCAAGCCAAATATCGCATATTTATTATTCTCATGATAAACCTTGTAATTCTATGGTCAATAAAAATTCAAGTGTCGCTGAACCCTAATATGCTTCTCCAATCACACTGCCATCATAAGCATTGATCACATAAGAAAGCTCCTGTAGAGAATTTCCACCAATACTTTCCCTGACAGTAAAAATCCATGCTGGAACCAACCATGCGTGTTTCGGCTCCTGATAGGCTGTGGTATAAGTATACTGCAATTTTGCGTTTACCACATCATACTCCAGTGCGGTAGTGTCGTTGGCAGACTGGCCTTTTCCGGAATACCAATAAAAAATCTGATCTGTCAGCTTTGCCTGTATTTTTTCAAAAGGCAGAAGCTTTGTATTTTCCGTCACCGTACAGACTTCTTCCGATATCCCATCCCATTTAAAATATTTAATTCCTTCCTCTGTTATCAGAATAGAGATTGTTTCTACCTGGAACGGAGGCACATAACTATCCACTGTTTCTTCCGCAACCACGCCATCAGGAACTGAAGTAATACCCTCTACACTTTTCGAAAAACAATACAGATATCCCGGTAATCCTCTATCCAGATCTCCCTGCCACAAAGCATCACTACCAAGTCCCAGACCATTGCGCTCTGAACATGCGCCATTCGGGAACCACACGGTACGATCAGAATCTACAAGGCCCATTCCATCGATACCTAAATCCTCTAAAACTTGTTCTGCCTGTTCCTTTCCATCTTCCTCTGTAAAGGTGATCTTGTCCATGCACTTTCGATACGCATCTGCCAGTTCATGAAATTTCTCTGTATAGCCGTTGGTATCCATGCCAAAGCTACTGTAATACTCACTCTGCATTTCCTCAGTTTCTATTGTTTCTTCTTCTATAAAATTAGAACCCTCCATCCAGAGAAAACTACTGTCATTGTCAATTTCCTGATTATACCGCTCTGCTTCTATATATGCCTTCCTGTCCTCGCCCACATCTGCAGTAAAATAATCCTCTGTATCTGTGTTTTCCAATTCAGTACTCATCCAACTCCGTGCCGCTTCCACACCGTGATCCTCTGTTTTTTTTTGAAATTTTATCTCCATCTTTTCCGGTGCAGACGCTTCATCCGGTGCAAGCTCCATCCCCTCTCGGGTTGCGTTTTGAATCCCTGCAATCGATGTAGAATATGCTGATTGCAAGTAACTTCCTTCCTTGCTGGAAATCCTGTCTAACACTTCCTGATACGCATCCTTTGTCACCATCTGTGGCATATATAGTTCCTCACCGTCCGTAAAATAATCAATCAATCCATTCAGTTCTTCCTGCGTTAACTCGTGATTTTGCATCTCTATGACTGGAAGATTGCCAATGCTTTGTTCGGCCAACTTAATATCTGCCTGGATAACCACACGGTCGTTGCTTTTCTTTTCTTCAAATTTCCAATGCGTTGGAACATTTGTCTCTCTCTTTTCTCCTTTTTTAAGAGGTTCACAGACAGCCGCCTCGCTAATCCCATCCACTTTGCTGACTACCGAACTCTCCTCTGGTGTTTCCTGACAGCTGGAAAGAATAATACACAACGCACCTACCATAATTGCTAAAACACTTTTTTTCATTTTTCCTCCATATATCTTATAGAATTGTCGCTTTTTCACGAAACTTCAATTATAAACTCTTTCCCCCGTATTTTTATTTTATCTGCGTCAGGACACCTGCATCCATCTCACAGATCGTATCGCAGAGCCATTCGATCTCCAGCATGTTATGTGCTGCGATAAGAATAGTCTTCCCTCGTTCCTTTAATCCCCGCAAAAGCTCGCAGACCTCTCCTGCCCCCTGCTTGTCCAGACCATTAAAAGGCTCGTCCAATATCAAAAGCTCCGGATCTTCCATGATTGCCTGTGCGATACCAAGACGTTCACGCATTCCAAGAGAATACTGTCCTACCTTCTTTTTAGACAGAGGATCAAGCCCTAGGGCACGCATCGTCGCCCTCACATCGTCATCGGAAATACGGTGTTTCAGAGACGCCAGTCTCTTTAAATTCGCAAAACCGCTGAGATCCAGAAAGAAGCCAGGGTTTTCAATGATAATGCCTACGGAATCTGGAAAGTCCAGCTCCTTCCCGATCTGTTTTCCCCCTACGAGCACTGTGCCGCTCTCAGGTTGTAAAAATCCACAGATGCATTTAAACATTACGGTTTTCCCTGAACCGTTAAACCCCATAATCCCATGAATCTTCCCTTTTTCAAAATCATGGGTAATGTTCTTTAATACTTTTTCTTTTTGAAAGGATTTTGTCAGTCCCTTCAACCTGATTGCATATTCCATTTTGCCCTCCATTTATTCGTTTGTCTGCGTAAAAGAGAAATTATAGCCCTTAATTCGGACGGCTGACAAGCCGATCAGCGCTATGATTAATATTGCAAATATGAACATGCTCATCCCGATCCCTGGCAGGTAATCATAACCAAAGCTGTGCATGGGAAAGGTAGCTTGGTTCAACGGAGACAGCCAGCCGCAGAACACGTTCGCCCTATATTCCTGACTTTCTGTAAAATGAAACAGTTTCCGGAAAACATCTGGGTTCAGCAGGAGCCCATACAGACTGACTGCAAAAGCACCGATCACCCCTGCCATATTTCCCGCAGCCAGATTTAAAAACAACATGAGAACTGCGATAAAAAGAGTATATAAAAGTACAAGTCCAAACACTATTGCTGCGCACATATAAGGAGTTGAGCTTTCCATTGTTTTTATGGAAACAGGAACGGTTATGCTCTCCCCACCGCCATAGCCCAACATTGCCGCTGTTTCGCTCCACACATTTCCCGTAAAGGAAAAGGGAGCTCCCATAATTCCAAGCATCACAGCCAAAAAAATATTATAGATCACAGTCGCCAGGATCACATAGATAATCTGACCCGCAAGCCATATCTTCCGTTTTGTGCGTACAAGCCAATACGGAGTTGCCTGACTGATAAATGGCATGTCCGCAAAGAGCAGGATTAAAAGCAGGGAGGACAGCATAACAGAGGATGCATCCCCATATGTCCAAATAAACGGCTCGAATACCTGAAGGATTGTCTCATATTTTATCGCATGGGAAATAATCTGATCCGACAGCATCAGACATAATATAGCTGCCAAAATAAAGGTCATCCAGATCCTCGGACTTTTTTTCCATCCATAGAAATTCTGGCCTGCAATCCAAAAAGCCTGTTTAATATCACGCATACCGCAACCTTCTTTCTATTGCGCACATAAAGATCAGTGCCGTTAAAAAACTTCCAACCGCTAATATAGCAATGCAGAAGATATCATTGTAGTAAATAGACGCCGCCCAATAGCGGGGACTCAGAAAGAATGCTTTTTGATAGTAACGCTCCTGAAATACGGTCAGGACATAATAAAGAATAAAAGGAACGGCATAGGACATATAGCGATTTTTTGTTATGACAGCCGACGTACCGCCAATTAGCGCCCAAAAAGCGCCATTTAAAAACAATCTCAGAAAGCTTACCGCCGTTCTGCCCACAAGCACTGCCATCTCATAATTTCCGTCAATCAGAGAAGGATACTGACCGAACCTCAGTATACAGATTACAAGAAGGAACACCATGGCTAAAAAAGCTGTCAAACCTCCGGAGACCAACAATCCTGCTGCTTTTCCTACGAGATACTGTTTTCTCCCTGAACGGATATAACTGAACAGAAAAAAACGACTGTGCAGCTCAGCCTCCGTATTCTCTCCACCCGCAAAAGCAACAGCAATGGGAACAAACAGAAGCATATTAACGCTGTTCATACAATAGGTGTATGCTACGAACCAGCCTGGTCCTTCTGCAGATCCGCCTGCATTTATGATCTTCTGCAACATCTCATGCTCAGACATCAGGGTAGCCGAAACGATTAGAAAAATCCCCAAAATAAAGCGAATGCTTCGAATATTGTTTTTTATGTCCGTTGCCAACACATTTCTCATACGCTTTTCTCCTCACTTCAAACAGCTATAGACTTGATTTTTTTATTTTTATAAAATCCTAGTTTTTTGCAATAATATCACTATTTGTATAAAACTACACTCCTTATCAAACAACAGTTAAGGACTTGCAAAAACTGTTGTTCCTACTGAAAGCATTGCAACAGCTGTAAAAATTGATAATATTTTAAATTTTCTATTATTCTAAGTTCTACAAATACATAAGCCGCCAGTTAAGTACGATTAGTTTTATTATAATTCAATAAATTCCATCCAACTTTCCACGTTTTATTGTACAATTTTACCATTTATATAATAACATGTCAACATTTAATGAACGTTTATAACAAAAAAATGCAGGGCTATAAAAAACTAAAGAAATTGCTCTATTTTACAAAATTATATCCTATTTTTCAATTCCAACTCAATTTTCCCTCAATGTCTTTTTCCTCCAACTTTCGTATGCTTATCTCACAGCAAAGCAGTACCACACCGGTACAGCCTGCTGAATTAATCAATACGAAAATGGAGGTGTTTTTTATGCGAGAACTCAGAAACACAAAAATCATTGCTGTAGATCACGGCTACGGCAACATGAAAACAGCAAATACCGTCACACCAACCGGAATCAAAGCCTATGAAACAGAACCCATCTTCACCGGGAATATTCTGGAATATAACGGCATTTACTACCGGATTGGCGAAGGACACAAAGAATTTATCCCAGATAAAGCTATGGACGAAGAATATTATCTTCTAACTCTCATGGCGATTGCAAGGGAACTGAATGTCTTTTCCATCCGTGAAGCAGACGTTCATCTGGCTGCCGGGCTTCCTCTGACATGGATCAGAAACCAGAGAGAAGATTTCCGTTCCTATCTGCTCCAGAATCCAGAAGTCCATTACCGATTTAACAGCAAAGAGTATCATCTCCGTTTTGTGGGATGCAGCCTTTACCCGCAGGGATATCCGGCTATCGTAAACCGACTTGGAGATTTCAAGGGGACAAATCTTCTTGCAGATATCGGCAACGGAACCATGAACATTCTGTATATCAATAATAAGAAAGCACAGGAAAGCCGGTGCTGGACAGAAAAGTTTGGCGTAAACCAATGCATGATTGCCGCTAAAAACGCTGTTCTGGACAACTTCGGAGTAAAGATTGAAGAATCTACCGTAGAGCAGATTCTGCGGTTTGGAACCGCTGACATTTCAGCGTCTTATCTGGATTGTATTACTGCTGTTGCCAGACAGTATGTCACAGATATTTTTGCCACGCTCCGCAAATATGAATACAATCCTGGCCTGATGCGCCTGTATGTGGTCGGAGGCGGTGGATGCCTGATCCGTAACTTTGGAGCGTATGACAAATCACGAGTTACCATCCTTGATGATATCTGTGCCACTGCCAAAGGTTATGAATCTCTGGCTTATATGAGCCTGAAAAGGAGGGGATAAGCCATGCAGAACCATATCCGCAACACAAACCTGCGATTTAATCTGGACAAAGACCAGCAGCGGAGAGCCTGGGAATATTTACAGACGATGGACAGACAGAATTTTAAATCTTACAGCCAGGTAATCTCCCTTGCACTGGTCGATTATTTTGACCGCTACTACCGCACTCAGGCTGATCCCTATCTGGAAACAAGGGAACGGGAAGAACTTTTTGTGAAACAGATTGTAGAAGCAGTAGAACACAGCCTGAAACAGTCATTGCCGATTTTTCTGTCCGGGCTGACTGCAGGCATGTTGGAAAGGGAATCCCCCATCAGGATGCCCTTTCCAGCTCCTGAAAAAGAACAGCCGGATCGTGATATAGACTGGGATTTTCTTGGAGAATAAACCATTGTGATTGGAGGTGAACACATGACGGACTTTCTGACAGCAGACACAAGCCTGCCATCTTATATGATGTTTCCCCGTTTTCTTCTGGACATGGAAATAAACGAAACTGCCAAAATGCTTTATATGATCCTGCTCGACCGTGCAAGGCTTTCCCAGAAAAATGAGGGCTGGTCAGATACAAATGGTCATGTGTTCCTCTACTTTACGATTGAAGCACTGGCAGAAGTTCTCCACAAAAGCCAGATGACGGTGAAAACTGCTCTGGCAGTACTGGAAAAACAAGAGCTTATCTTCCGAAAACGGCAGGGACCCGGACACCCTAATCGGATCTATGTAAAAATCCCGAAAGAAACCCTCAGCAATACAGACAGAATTCTTTCCTCAAGACAGACAGAAAACTGTCCTATTGACAGACAGGATTCTTTCCCTGATACAGACAGAAAACTGTCCAGTAATAAGAAAGAGATAAAAAAGAACCATTTAACAATAAGAGGGAGTAAAGAGCCACGCTCACCCTATGGAACATTTCAAAATGTTTTTCTGTCAGAGACGGAGCTGGAAAATATCCGGCAGACAATCCCTGACTGGCAGGACTATATGGAACGCTTATCCGGTTATATGGCTTCTACCGGAAAGCAATACCAAAACCATGCAGCTACCATCATCCGTTGGGCAAGACAGGATCATCCTGTTTCCCGGCAACGAAATTATGAAAGTGAGGAATACGAAACATTATGACAACATTTACAGAAAAACCAACAGCTATCACACCAAACAGAGAGCTTCAGTCTGATGAATATTTTAACGAAACAAATCACCTGATCTACTGTTCCAAATGCAATACGCCAAGACAGTGCAGGCATGAATTACAGGGAAAGGTTCTTATTCCTTCCATCCGCTGTAAGTGCCAGCAGGAGATCTTTGAACAGGAGGAAGCCCAGAGAAAACTTCATGAAAAGCAAATGGAAATAGAGCATCTCAAAACCAGCGGCTTACAGGACAAATCACTTTATGACTACACCTTTGCCAAAGATAACGGCAGCAATCCGGAAATGAAACTTGCACACAATTATGTAAGTAACTGGGAAGAGATGAAAGCAAACGCTTCCGGACTTCTCATCTGGGGCGATGTCGGTACTGGAAAATCTTTCTTTGCAGGCTGCATTGCCAATGCCCTTCTGGAAAAAGGCGTCCCGGTACTGATGACCAACTTTTCCCGGATTCTGAATACCCTTACCGGAATGCATTTTGAAGACAGGAATCAGTTCATCCACAGCTTAAACCGCTACAGCCTTCTGATCATTGATGACCTCGGAATTGAACGGAACTCTGACTTTGCACTGGAACAGGTATTCAATGTGATTGACAGCCGTTACCGCAGTAAAAAGCCCCTGATCATAACAACCAATCTCACTTTATCAGAGCTGAATAACGCCGCTGATATCGCACACAAGCGAATTTATGACCGGATTCTGGAGAGATGTGTTCCCATCCGTATCAATAACCGGAATATCCGTCAGGACAATGCAACAGCTAATTTAAAAAAAACGAAAAAAATTCTGTTAGATAATCACACTTCAAACCAGAGTTGAAACAAAGCAGCATCGCACAATAACTATTTTTCACTGACAGTAGTACTACTTTCTTTTCTTATTTATCACCAGAGACATGCCACTGTCAGTTATCTAAAACTATAGTACTAAACCACAAGATTTTAAAACTAAATCGCCCGGATACGGGCATAAAAAGGAGGTGCCAGATATGGCAAATAAAAGAATTATGACACCAGAAGAAAAAGTGCTTTTACAGGCAAAACACAGACTGGAAGAAATCGAAGCAAGAAACCGTAAAAAGGAACGTAATGCCAGAACACGCAGATTGATTCAAGAAGGAGCGATTCTGGAAAGCATTGCTCCACATATTAAAGAAATGGATTTAGATACCCTAAAGCGGGAGCTGATGCTCCGGCTAAGAGGAATGTAAATACACAAGTTCTACTCCCAAAGGGCGCACTTACTCACCACCCGATAAATCGGGCGGTGGTATCCCCTACGGGGCTCGTGCGCTCTGCCGAGGGCTATCCGCTGTTGCAGGCAACATCGAAAGGAGGTGCCAGATATGGCAATTTATCATATGCAAGCCAAGGTCGTCAGCCGTGGTTCCGGGCGGTCTGCTGTCGCTGCATCTGCTTATATGAGCTGTAGCCGCATATACAATGATTACGATGGCATCCAGCATGACTACACCCGAAAACATGGACTGATCTATCAGGAAGTAATGCTTCCCCCTATGGCTCCGCCTAAATGGAAAAACCGGGAGCAACTCTGGAATGCTGTAGAAGCTGCTGAAAAAACAAAAGACAGCCGACTGGCAAGAGAATTTGTTGTCGCACTCCCTATTGAGTTGGATAAAGACAGCAATATTTCTCTTCTTCAGAATTTTATTCAAAAGAATTTTGTAGATATGGGAATGTGTGCCGATTTCGCCATTCACGATACAGATGGTCACAATCCCCATGCACACATTCTACTTACTGTCCGTCCATTAAACGAAAACGGAACATGGCAGTATAAAACCGAAAAAGAATATCTATGCATCAAAGATGGAGAGGAAAAGGGATTTACTGCTTCTGAATTTAAGGATGCTCAGAAAGAGGGCTGGGAAAAACAGTATCGTTATAAAGCTGGGAAAAAGAAAGTATATCTGACTCCCTCGGCAGCACAGGAGAAAGGTTATGAACGTATCGACAAACATCCAAAAAGCACCCGGTATGGCAGACAAAACCCGATTTCCGAACAATGGAACAGTGAGGAACAGCTCTGCCTCTGGAGAGCAAACTGGGCAGATGCCGTAAATAAAATGCTTGCCCTTAATCAGATAAATGCCGCCATTGATCACCGCAGTTTTGCAGCTCAGGGAATCACAGAACAGCCAACCATCCATGAGGGCTACATTGCCCAGAATATGGAAAAGAAAGGCATGATAGCAGACCGGTGTGAAATCAACCGTCAGATTCGTGCAGATAACAAAATGCTTCGGGAATTAAAAGCACAGGTGAAAAAATTTGCCCAAGCTGTCGAAAAATCTATTCCGGTAATTGCAGAAACATTAGAAGCAATCCGAAATCATATGATTTTTACACAATATCATTTACTTCATAATGAAATGCAAAAAGAAGTGATCCATGACTGGATGCAGCATTTTCGTCCTATCCTGAATCAATATGATACCATTAAGAAAAAGCTCAAAGCGAAAGTTACTGAAAAGAAAGAACTAAATGTGCAAAAAAGTAAAACCAGTATTCTAAATCCATTCCAGCATATAAAGTTAAATCAGCAGCTTACAACCGTAACAGAAGAAATCGAGGAACTGAAATCTGTCAAAGAACAGCTGCTGTTTCAGGCTGAATGCTCCACAGAGAAAGATATGGCGAGCCTTTCCAGAAAATACGACCAGATGGATAAGAATCTGGATATTCTCGATTCTCAAGATATGTCTCTCAAAGGGCAGCTTAAAAAAGATGCTGTCGCTTTCCAAGAGGAAAAATTCCGTCCTGACCCGGAGCAATACACTGAATTACTGGATGCCAGAATCCAGATACGACCTACTTTCCGAGATAAACTGATTGAGCAGCTCAAAGGTACTTTTGGTGAATATTATGACTATCACCGTCGTGATATTGCAGCTAATGAAGTAGATTATCTCAATGTTGAAGATCCTGATGTTTTCTCCCATCGTGCCTGGGAACTTGAATATCAGAGAAAACAAGAGATGCGACGAAATCAGCCTGTCCGAACTAAGAAAAAATCACATGATATAGAATTGTAATTTGATTCTTCTTTGAACCCGTACAAACACAAAGAGCTGAACAAATAGGATTTTTCGTCCTACCTGTTCAGCTCTTTGTCTACCTGTAAATCAATTCTTTCAACACAATCTCTTCCGCCGCATTTCGGATATTATTTACCGTTCCTACCCAAGCCATCTGGTCACAGGCTTTCGTTTCTTCTGTAATACCTTGCCTCTTCATCATCTGACACACCAGAATATCCATCCTCTCCTGTGCTTCATCGTCCACAGCATTCAGATGTTCCACCAGTCTGTCCTCCAATATATACAGTGAATATATTGCCGGACGATGCTCTTTCAAATACGTTTTTCGTATCATTCCATATTTTCCATAATACGGTTCTTCATCTGTACTGACAAGATTCGGATAGTAAATTCCGTCTGCGCCAAGTGTGTAGGTTCCACCCATTTTTTCAAATGTGCTTTTCATGTGTTATTCCTCCTTGAAATCAGCGATGCCCTTAGATCATCGCAAAATATTCCAGGGCAGCCTTGATAGCTTCTTCCTTCTCTTTCGGGCATTGTGGAACTCTTGCATTTTCTGATTTTGGAAGATTATAGTTTTCTCCCACTTCAATTCCACATTTGCGTTTTACCTGAGAAATATATAAACTTGAAACCTTCAAGCCAAATTCTTTCAGCACATAATCTTTGATTTCCTGATAGGTTGCTTTCAACTCGGCACTGGTGGCATCCAGCTCGTCCAGGTCTAAGTCGATCTCTATCGTGTCATCTGGTTTTTGTTGGGACAAAAGAACAACTGTCTCCACATGAACCCCCTGACAGAACTGATCCACTGCACAGGCGTTGGTCATCTGATACCCTGCTTCATAAAATGCCGGAAGGTCTCTTACAAGGCTTGTAACCTTGCAGGAAATGTATACGATCTGGTCCACCCCATAAGCCAGAATCTTCGGAAGGGCTTTCGGGTGAACGCCGTCTCTTGGCGGATCCAGAATGATCATGTCCGGTTTCTCAGGCACTTCATCCAGCACTTTCAGCACATCTCCGGCTATAAAGCGGCAGTTGCTGATGCCATTTCGTGCTGCGTTTTCTCTGGCGGCTTTTACCGCGTCTTCCACGATCTCCACACCGATCACCTCGCTGGCAACAGACGCTGCAAGCTGTGCAATAGTTCCTGTTCCGCTGTAAAGATCAAACACTACCTTATCCCTGGTATCTCCTACATATTCCCGCACCTTGGAATACAGGATCTCTGCAGCCAGGGAATTTGGCTGGAAAAAGGAAAAGGTGCTGATCTTAAATTTCAGTCCAAGAAGTTCTTCATAGAAATAATCCTTTCCGTAAAGGATCTTCGTCTCGTCGCTCTGTACCACGTCGGATAAAGAATCATTTAAAATGTGCATGATCCCCACAATCTTCCCTTCCAGCGGAAGTGCAAGAAGCTGATCTTTCAGAGGCTCCAGATCATATTCTTCCTGGGTGGTGGTTACCACATGGACCAGGATCTCACCACTTGTGACGCCTCTTCGAAGAAGAAGATGTCGAAGATATCCCACATGCTGCAGCTTTTTATAGAAGCTGGCATTACGCTCCAGGAAAAACTCCCGCACACAGACCAGGATCTTCGTCATATCCGGATGCACCAGCTTACAGTCATCCGTGTTCAGGATATCGTAAGTGCTGCCCTTCTTATGAAGCCCAAGGGACAGCGGCCCATCCTTATACTCATCCCCAAAGGAAAACTCCATCTTATTGCGGTACCCGAACTCAATGGGACTGCCGTAGATCCCATCCCAGTGATATAAATGCTCTGCAGCCTCAGCTTCTTTTGTCCCATCACCATTCTTCCCGATCTTAGCCAGGCTCTCTCTTACTGCCCCATCCAGAAGTTCCCTCACCTGACGCTCCTTCATCTCCTTCTGTGCCTCATAGCTCATGGTCTGGTACATGCAGCCGCCACAAGCCGGAAACTCCTGACAGGCAGGTTCTCTTGTCTCCAACGGAGATTTCTCCAGGACCTCCAGAAGACGTCCTTCCGCCCGGCCGGAACGTTTCTTATTGATCATAAACCGGACTTTCTGTCCCGGGATTCCGTTTTTTACAATTACTTTCTGGTCATCAACCCAAACAAAACCTTTGTTTGGAAATTCCACTTTTTCTATAATACCTTCGTAAATTTCACCTTTTTTCATAAATCCTCTTTCTGTTTTATAACCAGCAGACAATAATTCGAACATTCAGGATCCTCTTTACTGTCTGCTCATGAAACGCCAGCGTTTCACGGTCCGTCTTCAAAAATCAAGCCCCGGTATCGCGCCGGGGCTTCAATTATCCGCTTCTCATATTCATACATAACAGACAGCCATTCTGATCTGCTCAAAACAGCCTCTGCAGTGAAAGTTCTTACTCTTCCTCATCCTCGAAATAATCATCGAAGTCATCATCAAAATCTTCTTCAAAATCTTCCAGATAATCCGGAGCGAAGAAACGGTATACTGCAAACGCAATACCGGCAACAGCTGCAACAGCACCGATGATCGCCAGTACCCAAAGGACTGTGTTCTTATCTTTCTCTTCTTCTTTTTTCTTCAGTGTTGCGAGCAGTTCTTCAAGTTTTGTTGTATTTAAATTCATAACACTGCACCATCCTTTCTTTCTGTTCGGCTGTACTTTCTGTCAGTAAATCTGCAGCGCAGCGTTTTTTGAGGTCGCTGCACCCGAGCCTTTTTTTAATGTTCTTATTATACCACCATATGTCTGGTTTTACCAGAACTTACACAAATTTTCGCAGAAACATTCTGTAAAAAAATCGCCGTATTTCCGGCATTTCCGGAAAGATACGGCGGTTTTCTCTTATTCTTTATGGGTTCCTCGGATCACTTTGATCCCGCGTTCTTCTATCAGACCGCAGATCTGTGTTATCCGCGGACATTCCTTTTTTTCCTCATTCAGACGGCATACCCCGACATGGATGACGCTGATCTTTTCACTGACCAGCCGATCTGCCTTTTCCAAAATCCCCTCATCTTCAGCAGGTTCTTTTGCATTGGTTTCTTTGCATCCGTTGCATGTCATCACAGCTGCCAGAATCGTATCTTCCGGATAGCCGGAAAAAAAATCTCTTCTTTCCCGAAATGCAGACAGACATCCTGCCCTGGTACACACATCATTGGAATTAAGGCATGTCAAAATCCCGATCTTTTTCATCTTTTTCCCTCTATGCATCCCGCCTCACAGCCAGAATCATAAAAACAAAATATGCATCTTTCCGCGGCTGTCGTAAACGATCTCCGCTTCTACTTTATAGATCCTGCGGATCAGCTCCGGGGTCAGGACTTCTTCCGGCGTTCCGTAACCTTCCAGAACTCCGTCCTTCAGTACATAGATCTTATCACAGTATGCTGCTGCAATATTCAGATCGTGAATAGCGGAGATCACGGTTACATTAAGTTTTTTCACCAGCTCCATCAGCATGATCTGGTGGGTAATGTCCAGATGATTGGTAGGCTCATCCAGAATCAGTGCAGAGGTCTGCTGGGCAAGTGCTCTTGCCAGGATCACCCTCTGCTGCTCTCCTCCGGAAAGAGTGGAAAAGGTACGGTCTGCAAACGCCTCCATCTGTACGGTTTTCAGCGCTTCATCCACGATCTGGTAATCTTTTGCATTGTCCCGTTCCAGAGTCTTTTTATGAGGCGCACGCCCCATAAGAACCACCTCGCGGACCGTAAAATCAAAATTATAATAATTGTGCTGTGCCACCACGGCCATTTTTTTCGCAGAGCTTCGAACACTCATGGAATGAAGCTCCTCGCCGTCCAGATACACGGCTCCTGCGTCTGGTTTCAGAATACGGTAAATGCATTTCAGCAAAGTGGATTTTCCGCTTCCGTTTGGTCCGATGATTCCTACCAGTTCCTTATCCTTGGATTCCATGGAGATTCCCTTCAGGATCTGTCTGGCGTGAAAGCCAACCTGAATATTTTCTGTGGTGATCTTCATTACCGGGCACCTCCGAATCCATAGGATTTCCGCACAAGCAGATAAATAAAGCAGGGAGCACCGATAATGGATACCAGCACACCGATGGGCATCTCGGAATTTTTAAGGATCACACGACATGCCACATCGCACCAGATCAGAAACGATGCACCAAGAAGCGCACTTAAGGGGAGCAGTTTTCTGTGATCTGTTCCAAAAAGGATCCGGACCACATGAGGGATCACCAGTCCCACAAATCCGATCACACCGGCACAGTACACGGCAAATCCGATCATAACAGAAGCAACGATCAGATAAAAAGTCCGCAGTCTGTGCAGATCTGTTCCAAGGGTAATGGATACGTCATCTCCCAGAAGCATCAGATTCAGGTTCCGGTACTGCGTCCAGAAAACAGCCACGCACACCAGCGTGACCGGAAGCATTACCCCCACTCTGGTCCAGCTTGCTCCGGCAAGACTTCCCATGCTCCACTTCATAACTTCTGTTGCCGCATTTTTGTCATTGGTAATATAAATGACAAAATTGGAAAAAGCAGAACAGACTGCGCTGACCGCCATTCCCGCAAGGATCAGTTTTGCGGAAGTTGCCTTTCCACCCATGTTTGCAATGGCGATCACCGCAAAAGAAGTGATCATCGCGCCAATGAAAGCTGTGATTCCCACAGAGTTTCCACCAAGAAAGCTTCCGATTCCAAGCATGATGGCCAGTGTGGCACCCAGAGATGCACCAGATGAGATACCCAGCACATACGGGTCTGCCAGTGGGTTCTGCACGATAGCCTGCATCACCACGCCGCACACGGAAAGAGCCATTCCAACTGCCAGAGCCAGAAGGACTCTAGGCAGCCGGATCAGCCACACAACATCATGAACTGCGCCTTCCGCATAGGCGGACAGACTTTTTATATGAAACAATTTATAAGCGATAACGCTGTATACATCCTTCAGTGACAGATCCGCATTTCCAAAAGTGATGGCTGCAAGTATGGAAAAAATAAGGAATCCTGCAAGTCCGATGAGAACTGCCACATACATGGATGTTCTGAGCACCTTATCTTTTTTTCTCTGTGAAGCTGTTTCTTTCACTGCATTTTCTCCGATCAGTCAAGATTTACGTCCGGATATAATCCCTTTGCAAAAGTTTCGATTCCGTCCTGGGTACGTGTTGCACTTGCATACATCTCACTGAGCATGATCGGGTAAACACGTCCGTTCTTTACTGCGTCAAGGCTCTTCAGGGACTCATCATCCTGGATCACTGCAAGCTGGCTGTTCTTAACAGTTTCCGGATCATCTCCTGCATATGGCATGTAAACCACAAAGATCACGTCAGGGTTGGCTGCGATGATATCCTCTTTTCCAACGGTGGAAGCATCCGGGTTTGCAAGAGTTGCGCCTAACTGTGTTACCATATCTCCGCCAAGGCTCTTTACGCCATAGTTTGTGATGTCATCTCCAAGAGGCTCCAATACCATTACGCTTGGTTTGTCTTTTACATCTGCAGTTGCAGTAAGAGTTTTGTCGATCACTGCTTTTGCATCATCAACGATAGCCTGTGCTTTGTCCTGTACATCGAAGATCTTTCCGATATTTAAGATATCTGTGAATTCATTTTCCAGTGTTCTGTCGCCGTCCGGACGAGTATTGGTGTTGTAGTAGGTGTTGCAGCCTTTGTCGATCCAGTCTGTTACATTTCCCAGATTCTTATCAGAGAAAAGAGAGCTCCAGGATAAGATCATGTCCGGCTCCAGCATTGTTACAGTTTCAAGGGATGGGGTAAATTCGTCAAGATAATTTGTTTTTGAGAATGCTTCTTTGAGATCTTCCGGAACTTCATTATCAAGACCTGCGGTAGCTACCAGGTGGTCTTCCAGACCAAGTGCGAGCATAGTCTCAATGCTTCCCTGATATACAGCAAGGACTTTTTCCGGTGCTTTTTCATAAGTGGTTTCGATTTCGTTTCCATCGTAATCATAGGTTGTGATGGTCAGAGGATATTCTGTCTTGGTTGCCTCTGCGGAAGAATCTTCGATGTCTGCAGACTCTGTACTGTCTTCTGCTGCCGGCTGGTTGTCTTCCTTGATGGTCTCGGAGTCTGCTCTCTCTGCGGCATAAACAGCCGGAGCTGCTGATACGGTCATTGCCGCTGCCATTACCATTGCCATGATTCTTGTGGATACATACTTGTTTTTCATTTCATTTCCTCTCTTTTCGCCTGTTTTATCTCCTGTTGCCTATGGGTAACCGAAAAGATGGGGCTTCATAAAATCTGCACGGAACACTTTGTACGGAAGCTCCGACTTACATACTGTCAAGCAGGTTTCCTGACTTACAGACTCAGAAAAAACTCCGCAAAATAAAAACTGATACACCATTCATCTTTTAGCCGATCATGAATGATGTATCAGAATTTTCTCCAGAATCTCTCTGACATCGGGATTTCGCCTTCTCACATGAGTTTCTGCAATGGCATGTGAAATCCCTTCTTCTGTATACAGTGGCCGCAACCGCTCAGGCTTTTTACCCGATTCCCTCCTCACAGTATCCGGCAGCATATGTGCCGGTGATACTGTTCACTTCACAGCAATTCAATTACGCTGATACTGATTCTAACATACCGGTTTTCCAATTACAACCTTGAGGCCGGATTTTTACAGTTTTTTGCAGAAATAGTCTGCCCGGAGAGATCCCTCTCAGATCTTCTTCAGCTTGGCAAAACCGGCGAACATTTTTTTCACGCCGACTTTGTCAAAGTCTACCGTCACTTCGTAGTCTCTGCCGCCGTCTGCGATATTTTTTACGATACCGACTCCGAATTTCACATGACGGACCGTGTCTCCCTCACCATAGTCCAGGCTGTCCGCCTTCTTCACTGTGAAATCTTTTTTCTGCAGGGTGCTCTTTGCCTGGAAATTCATTTTCATCTGGGCATAGGCGCTTTTCGGAGATACGATATCATCTACTCTGGGCTTTTTCTCCTGAATGGTATGTCCAAGATCTACCAGCTCCCGTGGAACCTCCCTTACAAAACGTGACACACGGTTATACTGAGTCTCCCCACGGATCATCCGCTGTTTTGCACAGGTTAAAGTCAGTTCCTTCATGGCACGGGTGATTCCCACATAACAGAGCCTTCGCTCCTCCTCGATATCCGACGGATCACCGGACCAGATGGAAGCATATCCCGGAAAAACACCGTCCTCCATTCCCACGATAAATACATTGGGGAATTCCAGTCCCTTGGCACTGTGAAGGGTCATCAGCAACACATAATCCTGATCCGGATCAACAGAATCGATATCTGCCACCAGTGCGATCTCCTCCAGAAATGCAGAAAGTGTTGCCGGCTGTCCGGCCTCCTCCATGGCTTCCTGGAAGGATTCTGTCTTGGAGATCAGCTCATCGATATTTTCGATCCTCGCCTGAGCCTCCTCCGTTTTCTCTGCCTCCAGTTCCTTCACATAACCGGTAAGTTCAATGACCTCTTCCAGGGTTTCACGGACTGTATAGGCCTCTGCCTTACTTTTCAGTCCCTGGATAAAGGATACAAAATCATTGATCTTTCCTGCTGCCCTGCCAATGGACGGTACTTCCTCCACCACGCGGAGCGCATCGTAAAAGCTCAGGTTCATCATATCCGCATAGTCCTGGACACGGCCGATGCTGGTGAGTCCGATTCCTCTTTTTGGCACATTTAAGATCCTGCGCACAGCCAGATCATCACTGGCATTGTCAATGGTCTTCAGATAGCTTAACAGATCCTTGATCTCTTTGCGGGCATAAAAGTTCACGCCGCCGACAATCTTATAAGGAACATTTGCCAGGAGAAATTTCTCCTCAAAGAGACGAGACTGGGCATTGGTCCGATAAAGTACTGCACAGTCCTTGTACTGGAATTTCCCGTTGCGGCGCCCCTGGATGATCTCTCCTGCAACATACTCCGCTTCCTCAAATCCGTTGTTGAACTGACGGAAATGTACTTTATCGCCCTCTTCGTTCTCTGTCCAGAGGCGTTTTTCCTTACGCTCTGTGTTGTTGACGATCACCTCATTGGCTGCATTGAGGATGTTCTGGGTAGAACGGTAATTCTGTTCCAGGCGCACCACCTTAGCCTCAGGAAAAACCTTCTCAAAGCCTAAGATATTCCCGATATTTGCTCCACGAAAACGATAGATGGACTGATCATCATCACCAACCACACAGAGATTCTTGTATTTCTCAGCAAGAAGACTTACAAATTTAAACTGGGCAGTATTGGTATCCTGATACTCATCCACCATAATATATTTGAAACGTTCCTGATAATAGTCCAGGATATCTGGATTATGCTGAAAAAGCTCCACAGTCTTCACGATCAGGTCATCAAAATCCAGCGCATTGTTTCCCCGGAGGATAGACTGATATTCCTTATACATACCGGCAATCTTCCGTGCATCCGGATCGCCGCCCGCATTCAGCTCCATCTCTTCCGGTGTGATCAGTTCATCCTTGGCATGGGAAATCTCAGCAAGAACGCCTCGTTCCTTGTAGATCTTGGTATTGATATCAAACTTCCGGAAGATTTCCTTCATGACTGTTTTCTGGTCGTCGGCATCATAAATGGTAAAATTACTGCCAAAGCCCAGCACCTCAATATGTCTGCGCAGGATCCTCACGCAGGCGGAATGGAAGGTGGAGACCCATACGCTCTCCGCACCCATTCCCGCAATTTTATTCACGCGTTCCCGCATCTCACTGGCGGCCTTGTTGGTAAAGGTGATCGCCAGGATATTCCATGGGTTTACACCCTTTTCTTCCATTAAATAGGCGATCCTGTGGGTCAGCACTCTTGTTTTTCCGGAACCGGCTCCTGCGAGGATCAGAAGTGGTCCCTCTGTATGTACGGCAGCTTCCCGCTGCATAGGATTCAATGTGTCCAAAGCATCATGTATACTCATTTTGATCTCCATTTCTTTTTCCATATGAACAGTATCTTTATATACTATCATGACTTTACTTTCCGGTAAACCCACCTCTCTGAAAAAAAGTTTCTTTACAAGTAGTATTTAAAACTATATAATAGGGAGCAGAGGTGATAATGCGATGACAGAAAACGAAAAAGAAATGATGAACAGCATTTTTGCAAAAATTGCTGAGCTTGATTATATAAAACCCGATGAAATTCCCAATATTGCTCTTTACATGGATCAGGTCACAACCTTTATGGAAGATAATCTCGCTTCCACCAAGCGTCATGATGATGACAAGATCCTGACCAAGACCATGATCAACAATTACGCAAAGAACAAGCTCCTTCCCCCGCCGGAAAAAAAGCGGTATTCCCGGGAGCATCTGCTGATGCTGATCTTTATCTACTATTTTAAAAATATCCTCTCCATCAGTGATATCCAGACCCTTCTGGGACCGATCACCGAGAAATACTTCAAGTCCGTTACAGAAAAGGACATGACTTACATCTACCAGGAGGTTTTCAGTATGGAGCAGTCACAGATCCGTTACCTGGAAAAGGATCTTATGCGCCGTTTCAAAAGTGCCGGAGAAATTTTTGAGGACGCCGACCCGGAGGATAAGGAATTCCTTCACCAGTTTTCCTTTATCTGTCTTCTTAGCTTCGACGTATACATGAAAAAAATGATCATCGAAAACATGATCGACCACATGAATTCCTCAAAAGATACGGATTCCTCAAAAAAAGACAAATAATATCCGGAGCTCACATCCGGTCATAAACGTGCGTCGCCGGGCGCACCGAAAAAAAAGAGACAGACGCACGATCGCCTGTCTCTTTTTCATTACAGCATTATCCGTTATCATCACGGTATGGACGTAAGCCTTATTCTGCTTCGCCGCCCTGCTCCCCGTTATCCTTCTTCATACGTGCAAATACCATCTCATAACCATCATTTCCATAGTTCAGGGAACGGTTCACACGGCTGATCGTAGCTGTGGAAGCTCCTGTTTTCTCGGAAATATCAAGGTATGTACGCTTATCAGTAAGCATCTTGGCTACCTCGAAGCGCTGAGATAAAGAAAGCAGCTCATTGATGGTGCACACATCCTCAAAAAATGTATAACACTCTTCCTTGTCCTTCAGGCACAGGATCGCTTCAAAAAGATGATCCACAGCCTCCGTCCTGATTTTTTTGCTCATTGTTACGCTCCTTTAAAATACATAAATTTCGTCTAATACAATACTGATATTTTAACACTCTAAATCGTGATAAGCAAGCCTTTTAGGGAAATTTAATAAACTATTTTGCTATTTTGTCTTTCTATGGCGGACACATGATTTTCCCATTTCCACTGCCTCGGAAAACATTTGGGATTTGCTTTTTCTGCTGTGATTGGGTATACTTAAAATAATATCCAAAAGAAAAGGAGACTTATCAAATGAATCGTTTTTTCAACATGGACAACAAATTCTTCGTGTTCATGGGACGCGTAGCAGACCTGCTTCTTCTGAATTTTCTGTGCATCCTCTGCTGTATTCCGGTTGTCACCGCAGGCGCCTCCATAACAGCTCTCTACTATGTCACACTGAAGATGGCAAGAGACGAAGAATCTTATATTGCCCGCAGCTTTTTCCGCTCATTCAAACAGAACTTCAAACAGGCGACCATCATCAATATCATCATGCTCCTCACCGCTGCTGTTCTGTTTATCGATCTTCGGATCGCCAGAGCCGGAAGCGGAGCTATGTACAAAGGACTTTTCAGTCTGTTCATTGCATTTGCACTGATCTATGCGATGATCCTTCTGTACATTTATCCGATCCTTTCCAAATTTTTTAATTCCGTCAAGAATACCTTTGTAAATGCATTCCTGATGTCCGTCCGCCATCTTCCGCTGACACTTTTGATGCTTGTGATCTCTGCGTCTCCACTCCTACTGATGTGGCTTTTTGCTTATGTGAGCTACGCACAGTTTACATCCATCCTGATCATGCTTTTTATTCTGATGGGATTTTCCACGCTGGCCTACTGGAAATCAAAGATCTTTGTAAAGATCTTCGATAACTATATACCGAAAGATGAAAACGAAGAAAACGGCGAAGAGAAAAACGAACCGAAAGAGGCATAATGAAGCGCTGGAACGACAAGCCTTATCATTCTCTGGACTATATGCTCCGGGAGCGATACGGCGAAAAGGTCTACCGGGTTGCATTAAACGGCGGCATGTCCTGTCCCAACCGTGACGGCACCCTGGGCAAAAAAGGCTGCATCTTCTGCAGCCAGGGCGGAAGCGGAGATTTTGCAGCAAACGCCGCTCTTTCCATTACAGAGCAGATCAACACACAGATCAAAAGTCTCTCTTCCAAACGCCCGATTCATAAATATATCGCCTATTTTCAGGCATATACAAACACATACGCTCCTGTGGAACACCTGCGTAAGATCTTCACAGAAGCCATCTCCCATCCGGATATCGTGGCACTGTCCATTGGTACCAGACCGGACTGTCTGGGAGATGATGTACTGGAGCTTCTTTATTCCCTGAACCAGATCAAACCGGTGTGGGTGGAGCTGGGACTCCAGACTATCCATGAAGATACCGCCAGATATATACGGCGCGGCTATCCACTGTCCTGTTTTGATACCGCAGTGAAAAATCTCCGCGCAGGCGGCATCGAAGTGATCGTCCACACCATCCTGGGGCTTCCCGGCGAAAGCCGGAAGGATATCCTGGAAACAATGGCTTATCTGAACGCCATGGATATCCAGGGGATCAAGCTGCAGCTTCTTCATGTACTGCGTGGTACAGATCTTGCCGCTGATCATGAAGCCGGTCTTTTCCGCACTTATGAACGGGACGAGTATCTGAACCTTGTCATTGACTGTCTGGAACATCTCAGACCGGATATCGTGATCCACCGGGTCACCGGCGACGGACCGAAGGATCTGCTGATCGCACCTTTATGGGCCAGCCGCAAACGAGAAGTTTTAAACCTTCTTCATCACCGGATGAAAGAAAGAGCAAGTTTTCAGGGAAAAGCTCTCGAAGCCCTTTCCCGCAGCCAGTAAAAAGGAGGATTCTTATGGCATCACCTTTTACAACCTATAAGCTTATTATTTTATATATGCTGCAGAATTCCGATGGGGATCTCACAAATTCCCAGATCACCGATTTTATCCTGGACCGGAAATACACCAATTATTTTCAGCTCCAGCAGGCAGTTTCCGAACTTGTGGAGGCAGATCTGGTGGAAATGTCTTCACAGTCCAACCGCAGTTACTATCGACTGACCTCCGAGGGAAAAAACACTCTGAAATATTTTTCCAAAGAACTTTCCTCTGACATCAAGAAAGAAGTGGAAGAATATCTCAATTCCCTCCACCGCAAGATCGAAGAACATCTCCTGACTCCTGCAGATTACTATCCCACCAAAGAGGGCAGCTACTCAGTACGTCTGCGGATCATCGAAAGCGGCGTCAGCATCGTTGATCTCAGCATCAATGTGCCAAATCTTGCTGCTGCACAGTCTGTATGTGAAAGCTGGCCTTATAAATACCAGAATGTTTATGACAAAATAATGGAGGAGCTTCTCTGAGAGGCTCCTCCGTTTTACTTATATTCATTTATTTCGCTTCTTCGTGGATCTTCTTCATATGCTCTTTCAGTTTCTTTTCATATCCCATATCACTGAGCTCGTAAAAATGTTCTCCTTCGATTTCTGATGGCAGATACTGCTGGTTTACATAATGATTCGGATAATCATGGGCATATTTATATCCGATACCATGACCCAGACTTTCGTGGCCACCATAATGGGCATCCTGCAGATGCACCGGAACGGTTGTCTTCTTCGCCTTCACGCAGCGCATGGCTTCCTGTATGGCATTTACTGCAGAATTGCTCTTGGGTGCACAGGCCATGTATGTAACTGCCTGGGAAAGAATGATCTGGGACTCCGGCATTCCCACACGTTCCACTGCCTGTGCTGCTGCCGTTGCCACGCAGAGGGCCTGGGGATCTGCGTTTCCGATATCTTCGGAAGCAAGGATCATGATCCTTCTTGCGATAAATTTCACATCTTCTCCTGCATAGAGCATTTTTGCCAGATAATAGACTGCCGCATCCGGGTCGGAGCCTCGCATGCTCTTGATAAAGGCAGAAATGATATCATAATGATTGTCCCCGTTCTTATCGTAGCGCACCACCCGCTTCTGGATACACTCAGAAGCCACCTCAAGGGTCAGATGGATCTTACCGTCTGTATCACGAGGTGTGGTGAGGATTCCCAGTTCTATGGCGTTTAAGGCGCTTCTGGCGTCTCCTCCTGCCATATCTGCCAGAAATTCCAAAGCATCCTCCTCGATCACCGCCCCATAGCTTCCCATTCCACGTTCCGGATCGTTAACCGCACGCAGGATCAGTTCCTTTATCTCCGGTATCTCCAGGGACTTCAATTCAAAGATGATCGATCTTGAAAGAAGCGCTCCGTTTACCTCAAAATATGGATTCTCTGTTGTGGCCCCGATAAGAATGATGGTTCCGTCCTCCACAAAGGGAAGAAGATAATCCTGCTGTCCCTTGTTGAAGCGGTGGATCTCATCAATGAATAGAATGGTCTTTTTTCCATACATGCCGAGATCGTCCTGTGCCTGCTTTACAACTGCTTCCATATCTTTCTTCCCTGCTACGGTTGCATTGATCTGGGTAAAGCTGGCGCTTGTGGTATTGGCAATGACTTTTGCTAGGGTGGTCTTTCCGGTTCCCGGAGGGCCGTAAAAGATAACAGATGTCAGCTTATCCGCCTTTATGGCACGATACAGCAATTTATCTTTTCCTACGATGTGCTGCTGTCCCACCACCTCATCCAGTGTTCGCGGACGCAGCCTGGATGCAAGAGGTGACTCCTGATCCAGCGTTTTTGACTTTGCGTATTCAAATAAATCCATGGCTTTCACTCCTGTATTTTCTGTAAAAAGCGGATATTCACGATCCGTATTCTTTTCATAGATCTGTATCCGGCAACGATCGTTTCATTTGTTTCCGGCATACGGACAGATTCCTTATTTTTATAATTTTACCTGTTTGCACATAAAAAAGCAATCGTTTCTGCCTTTTCGGCAAATCACAGTTACATCACCAGCAACTGATCTGCAGTTACCAGGTCATATCCTTCTTCCGTAAGCATATCCGCGATCTCCAAGGCCGCTTCCACGGAGGTAGAAAAGCTGTCATGCATCAGAATAATGGAGCCATCCTTCACTTCCCGCTGAACGATATTTTCCACAGAACGGACATTTTTTGATTTCCAGTCCAGAGTATCCACATCCCAGAATACCGGCAGCATGGTCACACAGAGCTCCAGATCCTTCGGCCAGGCCCCGTAGGGCGGGCGAAGATACATGGGATACTCTCCGGTGATCTCGTAGATCTCATTATTCGTCTTTATGATCTGCTGACAGGCCTGATCACCGGGAAGCTTATCAAGCTGCACGTGATCATACGTGTGATTACCGATGAGATGACCGTCTCTCTGCATCTGCGTTACGATCTCCTCATTTCCCCGGATATTTTTTCCCATAAGAAAAAATGTGGCATGGATCCCACGCTTCCGCAGGCCATCCAGAAGCAGAGGTGTATATGTTGCATGCGGTCCATCATCAAAGGTAAGAGCCACACGTGGACGATCCTCTTTTTCGCTTCTGTCAGAGGCTGTCTCAGCCACCGGTTCTGCTGCTTTTTGTCCGTACTGCGCCGCCACCAGCCGGAGCATCCCCTCACCGGCGATCATTCTGGTCACCCACATCCGAAATGCACTGTCTGAGATTTTTCCATATCCGCTGAGCAGGATCAATACCATTGCCACTACACAGAAATATTTTTTTCGCTTATCCATATTTCCCGCCGGATCAAATATACTTTTCCACAATATATGAAAAAATCCCCGGGAAAAGACTTTTGGCTTTTCTTTCCCGGGGAATATTCTCTGATATATGTCTTATTTTTTCAGGATCTCAAGTGCACTCTCGATCTCTTCCACGCATTTTTTATAGCCAAGGGTACCGTTATCCAGGCACAGATTGTATTTCGTCATATCTGCCCAGTCAACACCCATGAAACGTTTGCAGAAATCTTCTTTGCGTTTGTCATCCTTCTGCATAAATTTCTCAATATCCTTTGTAGTTCCGCTGAGCTTCTTGCTTGCCTCGCGGATACGGAAATCCCAGTCTCCGTAAACAAACACACGGAGAACATTGGAATAGTCTTTCAGGATCATGTTTGCACAACGTCCGATGATCACACAGGACTCTGTCTCTGCCAGCTGACGGATGATTTTTGCCTGATAATTGAACAGGTTCTCATCGGATGTGAAATCCTTGCTCTGAGGCGGGATCAGCTCACCCTTGTAGATTCCGGACTTTGCAAAAAATCTCTGCTTGGTGCTGACATTTTCGTCTGCCCGTCCGAAAAGTTCCTGGCGGATACCGCTCTCATCAGATGCCATGCGGATGATATCCTTATCATAGTAAGAAATCCCTAATTTCTTTGCAAGCTCCTCTCCGATGGTACGTCCACCGCTTCCATACTGTCTTGCAATGGTAATTACGAAATTATCCATGTCTTTCCACCTACTCTCCAAGATATGCCTTCTGAACGGCCTCGTCATTCAGAAGATCCTCTGCCTTTCCATCCATAGTAATGCTTCCTGTTTCCAGAACGTACGCTCTGTCCGCAATGGAAAGAGCCTTCTTCGCATTCTGCTCAACCAGAAGCACTGTAGTTCCGCTCTCACTTACCTCGCGGATAATGTCAAAAATCTCATTTACAAAAATCGGCGACAGACCCATGGACGGCTCATCCATCAAAATGATCCTTGGTCTGCTCATCAGTGCACGTCCCATGGCAAGCATCTGCTGCTCACCACCGGAAAGTGTTCCGGCACGCTGTCCTTTACGTTCTTCCAGACGCGGAAATCTCTTGTATACACTTGCAAGACTTTCTGCGATCTCTGCCTTGTCCTTTCTTGTATAGGCTCCAAGGAGCAGATTCTCATAAACGGACATATCCGCAAATACACGTCTTCCCTCCGGAACATGCGCCATACCCATCTCTACGATCTTATGCGCCGGTGTTCTTGTGAGGTCTTTTCCCTCAAACACAATGCTTCCGGACTTCGGAGAAAGAATTCCGGTAAGTGTCTGAAGTGTGGTTGTCTTTCCGGCGCCATTGGCACCGATCAGCGCAATAACCTCTCCCTGATTTACATGAAAAGAAATTCCCTTCAGAGCCTGGATCACACCATAGTAGACCTGGAGGTCCTTTACTTCCAACATTGCCATTGTCTCGTTCCTCCTTATTCTCCCAGATATGCAGTGATAACCGTCGGGTCTTTCAGCACTGCAGATGTCTCACCCTGGATCAGTACCTGACCGAAGTTCAGAACTGTAAGTTCCTCACAGATACCGCCCACCAGTTTCATGTCGTGCTCGATCAGAAGAACAGTCATATCAAAATGCTCCCGCACAAAACGGATAGTATCCATCAGCTCCTGTGTCTCATTCGGGTTCATACCAGCCGCCGGCTCATCCAGGAGAAGAAGCTTCGGCTCTGTGGCAAGAGCTCTAGCGATCTCCAGTTTACGCTGTTTACCATAAGGCAGATTTCCTGCCAGAGTGTCTGCTTCCTTATCCAGATCAAACACCCTCAGTATCTCCATGGCACGTTCATTCATCTCTTTTTCTACCTTGTAATATTTCGGCAGTCTTAAGATCCCGGTCAGTGTGGAATATGGATGATGATTGTGAAGTCCTACTTTTACATTGTCAAGAACCGGCATATCCTTGAAAAGACGGATATTCTGGAAGGTTCTGGCGATTCCGGCTTTGTTGATCTCGATGGTGCTTTTTCCGGTGATGTCCTGGCCGTCCAGTCTGATGATTCCCTCTGTTGGTTTGTATACACCTGTGAGAAGGTTGAATACCGTTGTCTTACCGGCACCGTTGGGTCCGATCAGTCCATAGAGCTGTCCTTTTTCAATGGTCATGTTAAAGCCGTCAACAGCACGAAGACCGCCGAACTGGATAGACAGGTTATTTACTTCCAGCATTGCCATGATCAGGCCACCTCCTTTTTCGCTTTTTTGCCTTTGAATTTTTCTACCATACGTGCTCTCCAGTCTCTTGCTGCCGGTGCCCAGTTAAAGAGCATCATGATGATCAGCACGATTGCGTAGATCAGCATACGGTAGTTTGCGAATCCACGGAGAAGCTCAGGCAGTGCATAGAGGATAATGGTTGCAATGATCGATCCTCTGATATTTCCAATCCCGCCAAGTACCACATATACCAGTACCAGGATGGACATGTTGTAATCAAATACAGATACCTTCAGAAGAGAAAGGTTATGTGCATACAGCACGCCTGCCACTCCTGCAAGGGCTGCGGAAATCGTAAATGCAAGCAGTTTGTATCTGGTGATATTGATTCCCACGGATTCTGCTGCGATACGGTTATCTCTGGTTGACATGATCGCACGTCCGCTTCTGGAGTTAACCAGGTTCTGCACGATAAACAGAGTCAGAAGAAGAAGGATCACACCGATCAGGAAAAAGTAATTCTTGATATCTTTATAAAGAGTTGCTGTTCCTGAAATACCAAGGGCACCTTTGAGGATCTGTTTTCCGCCCGGATCCATATGAAGACCGGCTGCACTGGTTGCAACGTGAAGTCCTTTGTCATCCACGCCAATGTAAAGTACATTGATCAGGTTCTTGATGATCTCACCAAAAGCCAGTGTAACAATAGCCAGGTAGTCACCGCGGAGACGAAGTACCGGAATACCGATGATCACACCGAACAGTGCTGCAACTGCCGCACCTACAAGGATTGCAAGGATAAAGCGAGGAACCTGCGGAATGGAGTCTGCAGCAACCTGTGAAAACAGGGCACTGGAAAAAGCTCCCACGCACATGAAGCCCGCATGTCCAAGGCTCAGCTCACCGGAAAAACCGACTACCAGGTTCAGGGAAACTGATGCAATGGTATAAACACAAAGGGGAACAAGAAGTCCCATAAGAAGTCTGGAAAGATTTCCAGTTGAGGAAAGTGCCTGTACGATCACAAAAAGCACAATGACAATTCCATAGTTGATCATGTTATTTTTTGTTGTTTTGTTTTTCATATTCTTCATATCGGCCACCTTACACTTTCTCCTGGATGTTCTTGCCGAACAGTCCGGTAGGTTTTACAAGAAGCACGACGATCAGGACTGCAAATACGATCGCATCTGCAACCTGGGAAGAAATATAAGCTTTTCCGAAGATCTCGATGATTCCCAGAAGGATGCCGCCGACCATAGCTCCCGGAATCGAACCGATTCCACCGAATACAGCAGCTACGAAAGCTTTGATACCAGGCATGGCTCCTGTGTACGGAGTCAGTGTCGGATAAGTCTGACAGAGCAGAAGGCCTGCGATCGCTGCAAGTCCGGAACCGATGGCAAATGTGAGGGAAATTGTCGCATTGACGTTAACTCCCATCAGCTGTGCCGCATCTCTGTCCTCGGAAACCGCCTGCATGGCACGGCCAGGTTTTGTCTTTTTTACAAAGAGGGAAAGTCCCACCATGATGATGATACATGCAAGGATGGTTACGATGGTGATTCCCTTGATGGTAAGCTCACCGTCAAACAGTGTGATGGACGGAACTTTGATAACAGCTACGAAACTCTTGGCATCTGCGCCGAAGATCAGAAGTGCCAGGTTCTGAAGCAGATAACTGACACCGATAGCCGTGATAAGAACGGCCAGGTTTGAGGAAGCTTTTCTAAGTGGACTGTAAGCTACCTTCTCAATGACAACACCAAGCAGTGTACAGATCACAACGGAAAGGATCACAGCAAGGATCGGTGACATGCCGCCTCTTGTGATACAGGTAAGGATGATATAAGCTCCCACCATGATAACATCTCCGTGTGCGAAGTTCAGCATCTTGGCAATACCATAAACCATGGTATATCCAAGTGCGATGATCGCATAGATACTGCCAAGACTGATGCCGTCTTTTAAATAAGATATAAAACTCATAACGCACCTCTTTTAATTGTTTATTGATAAGGGAAAAAGGGGACGGTTCCCACTAAAGGTGACCGTCCCCTGACCCCTAACGTTAACAGAAATTACTTATTTCATCTCTACATAAGCACCGTCTTTGATCTCGAATGCTTTCGGCTCTTTATCACACTCGCCATCCTCGGTCCATTTTGCTTTTCCGGTAAGTCCGTCAAGCTCGATGTTTGCCATGGATGCGCTCATTGCTGCACTGATGTCTGCATTTTCCATATCTGGTGTGATCTTTGCATCGTCAGCTGCAAGCTGCATTGCGTAAAGTACATCATATGTATCTGCCGCAAACTGGTTCGGGATCTCACCGTTGTGAGCATCGCCGTATGCTTTTACGAAGTTCTGGCTCTTCTCATCTGTAGCTGTTGCGGAGAATGGTGTCAGAAGCATAACACCCTCTGCAAGGGATTTATCGAAGTTCTCTACATTGAGGATACCATCCATGCCATCTACACCAAAGAATTTAATGTCAAGTCCTGCCTCAGATGCCTGCTGAAGGATCAGCGCATTGTCGGAATAGTAGTTCGGAAGGAATAGAAGCTCAGCGCCGCTCTTCTTGATCTTTGCAAGCTGTACAGAATAGTCTGTGTTGCTGTCTGTTGTGTAAGCCTCATCTGCAACTACTTCAAGTCCGTCATCAGCAGCTGCTGCAACGAATGCGTCATGTACACCGGAGTTGTAGTCAGCAGCGGAATCATAAAGTACTGCTACTTTCGTTGCAAGTTTGTGCTCGGAAATGTACTGAGCAGATTTGGTTCCCTGTGCCGGGTCTGTGAAGCACATACGGAACTCGTTTGTTCCTGCTGTGATACAGTCAAGTGCTGTTGCGGATGGTGTGAAGAGGAATGTATCCTCAGCTGCCTCAGCTCCTACTGCGATACAGGAACCGGATGTTACAGTTCCACAGAGCATCTGCATTCCTTTATCGATCAGGTCATTGTATGCGTTAACAGCCTTCTCCGGATCTCCCTGGTCATCACCTGCGTCAAGAATCTCTACTTTATATCCGTTGAATCCACCGTTCTCGTTGATCTCATCAGCTGCGATCTTGGCTGCGTTGTATACGTTGGTACCGTACTGTGCGTAATCACCTGTCATCGGTCCGATCACACCGATCTTAAATGTCTCATCTGCTGCAAAAACGGATGTAGGCATCATCATAGCTGCTGTCATCGCTGCTGCTGATGCAACGCCGATTACTTTCTTCCAATTTCTCATAATAATCTCTCCTCCTGCGCTTTGTCGCGTTACTAATGTTTAATGGTAAAATTATAGCATCGCATATTTTTTATTTCAAGGGCAAATTTAGTTATCTGTTGTTTTTCGTCTGATTGCACAACGCGGACACTTGTCCGCTGTACAGCTTGTGTCGTTTTTCGGCAAATTGTCTGAATTTTTTTACAAAAAAATCCAGGGAAAAATTCCCTGGACTCCTTCGTCTCTTAATACTTTACTTATGCGATTGCTTTCTTAGCGATCTCAGCAAGAGCTGTGAAGCCTGCTGCATCGTTAACAGCCATCTCTGCAAGCATCTTTCTGTTGATGTCGATGTTTGCAACCTTAAGGCCGTGCATCATTTTGCTGTAAGAAAGTCCGTTCATTCTTGCTGCTGCGTTGATACGAGCGATCCAGAGCTGTCTGAACTGACGTTTCTTCTGTTTTCTTCCTGCATAGGAGCTTGTAAGAGCTCTCATTACAGACTGTTTTGCTACTCTATACTGTTTGGAACGGGCTCCTCTGTAGCCTTTTGCCAGTTTTAATGTACGGTTATGTCTTTTCTTTGCGTTTAATCCGCCTTTAATTCTTGCCATTTCTTAATTCTCCTCCTGTTCGTCTTCTCTATCTTATAAATATGGTAATACTTTCTTCATGCTCTTTACATTAGTAGAATCAACAACAGTAGATTTTCTCAGATTTCTCTTTCTCTTCTGAGATTTCTTTGTAAGGATATGGCTCTTGTAGGCTTTATTTCTTACTAATTTTCCTGTACCTGTTTTTTTAAAGCGCTTTGCTGCTGCTCTGCAAGTTTTAATTTTTGGCATTATGAATTCCTCCTTGATTTGGTACTTCTAAATTTTATATAGCATCCCGTTCTGCCCGGCTGTTGCCGTGAAGACTGAGATATCTACCGTTTCTCAGTCAGAAACATAGTCATGCTTCTGCCTTCTACCTTCGGAGCCTTCTCTACAGTCGCTATATCGGACAGAAGATCTGCGAAGTCATCAAGCACATGCCTACTGCTGGACATATGTGCCATCTCTCTTCCGCGGAAACGAAGTGTAACCTTAACTCTGTCGCCCTTGCTAAGGAACTTTCTTGCTGCATTTACCTTCGTCTTCAAATCATTCGTATCAATGTTCGGGGAAAGACGCACTTCTTTGACATCGATGGTTTTCTGCTTTTTTCTGGCCTCTTTTTCTTTTCTTGCAAGCTCGTAACGGTATTTACCGTAATCGATGATCTTGCATACCGGCGGTTTCGCCTGTGGGGCAATCTTTACAAGGTCAAGTCCTGCCTCCTGCGCTTTCGCCATCGCTTCTCTGGCGGACACGATTCCAAGCTGAGCTCCGTCCGGACCAATCAAGCGTACCTCTCTGTCTCTGATCTGTTCGTTAATCATTAAACCGCTAATTGTTGTACACCTCCATGAACATGATAGAATTATTTTTTTCTTTCTCATTAATGTAGCTTAAGCCGCACAAAAAAAGCGCAGACAGATGTCCACACTTCAAATAATTACACCTGCGCACTGATGGTTGGCCCGTCCGCAGTACTGTGCAATATTGACCTGAGTCGCTTATCTTCAGCGCTGAGGTGAGAGTGAACTCTGCTTTCTTTTCGCTACGTACTTTAAGAGGATACCATGGTGTCTGCTATTTGTCAACTGTTTTTTATATTATTATGTATTTATTTTTTGAGTATAAATTTTTCTTCTTCCGGACATACTATGCAACATCGGAATCTGTCAAGCCTTACCGCAGTGCTGACGATCAGAAAGGATGCGCATTCCGGCAGGCTGACGGTTTCCGGTAAAATCATAATTATCAGGAGGACACTTTTATGACAAGTCTTAAATGCTCCGCACACAACTGCTGCTATAACAAAAATTCTCTCTGCTCCAGGGGATCCATCAGTGTCGAAGGTGCAGATGCTCGTTATGCGGACGACACCGCCTGTGAAAGCTTCCGTGACCAGGAAGAGTGTGCTGTAAAAAATTCCGCAGATCCCTGCTGTGGGTGTGAGACCATTAACATCGACTGCAAAGCACACAACTGCACCTACAATGAGCACTGCAAATGCACCGCAGCTTCCATCAATGTATCCGGTGCCAATGCGCATCGCTGCTGTGATACAAAATGTGATACTTTCAGCTGCGAATGCTGATATCCTGAACAGAAATCCTGTTTCCATACAGAGCAGACATTCCTGTTTCTTTTGATCAGAAAGTCAAAAAGATCCGGCAGCGTTCCAGATGGAGTCTCTGCCGGATCTTATCCTGTTCATTTATTATCTGTTCTTAAGAAAATCCGGGATCTGGATGTCCTTTTTCTGAACAGTGCTTGTAGGAGCCTTTGTTCCAAACTGTGTGGAATTCATAGTCGGCAGGCTGAAGCTTGGCATGTTAAGGTTCATACCGCCTGGCTGTGACTGGCTTGTTTTTTTGGTGTTTCCGAATACAGAATTGGAAGCTCTGTTTCCAAATGGTGTGTTCTGAAGGTTATTGTCTGTAAGACCTGTAGCAATAACTGTAATTCTCGCATAATCTGCAACAGAATCATCATACATAGCACCAAAGATGATGTTTGCATCCTCACCTGTAAGCTCCTGTACATAGCTTGCAGCATCGTTGGCATCCATAAGAGAAATATCTCCGGAAATGTTGATGATCACATGAGTAGCGCCCTTGATGGTTGTCTCAAGAAGCGGAGAAGATACCGCCTGCTGTACAGCCTCCATAGCCTTGTCATCACCTCTTGCCTCACCGATACCGATATGAGCGATTCCCTTGTCTGTCATGACTGTCTGCACATCTGCAAAGTCAAGGTTGATCAGAGCCGGCAGATTGATCAGGTCTGTAATACCCTGTACTGCCTGCTGAAGAACCTCATCAGCCTTACGCAGTGCTTCCGGCATGGTTGTTCTTCTGTCAACGATCTCAAGTAATTTGTCATTGGGGATGACAATCAAAGTGTCAACTGCTTTCTTCAGATTTTCGATTCCCGCAAGTGCATTGTTCATACGGGTCTTTGCTTCAAAACGGAAAGGCTTGGTAACAACACCGACAGTCAGGATACCCATCTCTTTTGCCGCACCGGCGATCACAGGAGCAGCTCCGGTTCCGGTTCCGCCTCCCATACCACAGGTAACGAAAACCATGTCCGCTCCCTCGATGATCTTCTTAACTTCCTCAATGCTCTCCTCAGCTGCCTTCTGTCCAACCTCCGGCTGTGCACCGGCGCCGAGACCTTTCGTAATTTTCTCACCAATCTGAAGTACAGTCGGAGCTTTACACAGTGTCAGAGCCTGTTTATCGGTATTAACACCTACAAACTCAACTCCGCCAATGGCCTCTTCCACCATTCTGTTTACCGCATTATTACCTGCGCCGCCTACTCCAATTACAATAATTTTCGCAGAAGACTCAGCCTCATTCGTCATTATCTCTAACAATGTACTTCCTCCTTTATTTCTACCTGATATCCGATTCAGTGTAATAATCTATTCCAAGCTACATATACACATAGTTATATCATATATTTTTTTCGGTAATTAATCAACCATTAATTTTGTTTTTTTATACTTTTTTCATTAAATTTCGGCACTGTTTCTATTAACCGAAACATTTACAAAACAATCTCTGGCAAAATGTCCAAATACTGGCACTATATATTAAGAAAGCTTTTTTATCTTTACTCATAATCGGACTCATCACTGTAATCGCTGTACGAATTTTCATCATAATCCTCAGCTCCTTCTTCCTGATCACTGCTGTAATCAGCCTCTTCCTCGGTGCTGTCCGTACTGCTGTCTGAAGAGTCTTCTTCATTTTCTGTATCTTCGGTATCCGTACTCTGAGCATCTGGATCTTCGGAGTCTGTTCCGTCTCCGGAGCTTTCTGCCGAAGCCTGATAATCCTCCAGAGCGCCTACGTAATTGCCATCACGGTCATATTCACTGACTCCGTCATAGCCTCCGTCTTCCCGGTAACCGCCCTTCCAGTTTCCTTTTTCTGCCATGGTTTCTTCTGTGGGGGCTTCGCCTACATAGGTCATGTTGGCATCGTACTCACCACTGCCTGTGTAATCTCCCTCTTCATCATAGCCACCTACCCAGTTTTCCTGCGCATACTCCAGATCCGTCTGCGGTTTCGGTCCTACATAGTTGCCATTTTCGTCGTATTCGCCTTCTCCGGTGTAATTTCCTTCCTCATCATAGCCTCCGGTCCAGTTTTCTGCGGAAGTCTGGCTCTCATCCTGTTCCTGCTCCAGGGTAATGTTCTTGGAATTATCATTTACATTTTCTGCATGGAGAATTCCTTTTTTTTCGGAAATCATCGGAAGGATAGCCAGAACTCTGGTCATTTTGTCTTCCAGATATTCATCCTTTCCAAGTTTAACTGTGATATCCCCGTAAACAAGACTGATCTGTCCGTCGTCTTCAAATTCAATGTGATCCGGAACCTTATCATTTTTTGCAAAAATAGTAGAAAGAGCAACTGCCGTGTTCATCACCGTTTCATCCTTGATGGGGAGTTTCTCGTTCTGGATCACTTTTTTGACTTTGATCCCGTCAAAAAACGGGATTTTTTCGTTACGTTCCGTGGATCCTTCCACAAAAATACCGTTTCTGTCAAAATAAATATAACTGTCCAGATAAGGGATACAGCCAACGATATCCTTCTCCTTCACACTGACACAGATGGTGTGCCGGTTCAGCCTTGTTACGGTATAGCCTTCTATAAAGGGAACATCCTTTGTGTTCTGCTTAGTATAAAGAAGCGGTGCAAGAACAGAATTGGATGCCAGCGGCCCCCTAAGCACCATCTTCCTGATCTGTTTTTCAGAATAATGGTTGCTGCCCATCACCTGCACTTCATCTACCTGATAATACGTAAAAAAGAAAATAATTCCTGCCAGCAGCAGGACAAGAAGTCCGCCAACTGCTTTCAGTGGCTTTTTTTTTGATGTTTTCATAAAGTTCCTCTGTCCTTTATCAGCAGACCGCCCAGTGCGGTCAGATCCTCACAGATATGTTCATAGCCTCTTTCTATGAAACAACAGCCCCGGATCCTGGTAATCCCCTGCGCGGCAAGTGCTGCGATCACAAGTGCCGCACCACCGCGAAGTTCCTCTGCCTCCACAGTACAACCGGTCAGGGGCTGCCCTCCGTATATCACAGCAACCCCATCCCGGATCTGGATCTGTGCTCCCATTTTACAGAGCCATGAAGCTGTTTTATATCTGTCTTCAAAAATCTTCTCGCGGATCCTGCTCACTCCCGGGATCGTGGCCAGTACCGCCATCGCAGGAGACTGCAGGTCTGTAGGAAATCCCGGATAAACTTCTGTTTCCAGAAGCTCCAGGGGAAAACCTGTATTTTTTCCGTTGACTATTAGTTTACCACCTACCCTGCGGCATTGTCCACCCATTTTCCGATATACGTCCAGGATTCCATCCATTTCCTCCAGAGGCGGATTTTCCAGGATGATCTCTCCTCTGGTTGCCGCCGCTGCCATGAGATAGGTCCCGGCGACAATACGGTCTGGTGGAATGCAGCTATCGCCAGCTTCAAGCTTCTCCACTCCTTCAATACAGATACAGCCATTTTCACGGATCCGGATCTTTGCCCCCATTCCGGTAAGATAATGGCAAAGCCAATAAATTTCCGGTTCACAGGCGCAGCCGTTAAGGACTGTTTTCCCCTCTGCAAGGACCGCTGCCAGAATGCCCTGCTCTGTAGCGCCTACACTTCTTTTTTGAAAAAACATCTCTGCACCTCGGAGTTTTCCACAGGATGCCTGGATCATCCCGCCGTTTTCCACCACAGCTGCCCCAAGGCGGCGCAAAACCTGGATATGAAGATCCACCGGCCGCTTCCCGATCACACAGCCTCCGGGATATCCTGTCTGTGCCTTTTTGCTCCGCCCCAGCATTGCTCCCATTAAGATCACGGAAGAACGCATTTTTCCGGAATAACACTCCGGTATCATGGTGCCGTCCGCATGGCTGCAGTCCAGATAAAGATCTTGACCTTCCCACCAGGTTTCTGCCCCCAGATATTTCAGGATCTTTTCCATCAAATATACATCACTGATTCTCGGGCATCCCCGCAGTACACTGGTCCCGGTGCTTAAGAGTGCTGCTGCCATAACCGGAAGTGCCGCATTTTTTGACCCCTGGATCCGAACGCTTCCATGTAGCGGCCTGCCTCCGGTCACGATGATCTCATCGATCTCATTCAAGTATTCCACTCCTAAAAGGGCCTCTTACTTGTTATTCTATGTGATTCTTCCATGTCTGTGACTGCTGACACTTAAGGCCAGCCCCATTTCCCCCAGAAGAAAAACAACAGAAGTTCCGCCATAGCTTACAAAGGGCAGAGTGATCCCGGTGTTGGGAATCGTATTCGTTACTACTGCAACATTCAGGACTACCTGGATCGCCATATGTGCCATGATCCCGGCGCACAGCAGCGTTCCCTGCAGATCCCGGCAGTTTAATGCCAGAATACAAAGCCTCCAGATCAGAATACCAAACAGAAAAAGTGTCAGAAAGGCTCCCAGTATCCCCGTTTCCTCACACACAATAGAAAATATCATATCATTCTGGGCTTCCGGGACAAATCCCAGCTTCTGCAGACTGTTCCCGAAGCCCTTGCCGAAGATCCCTCCGCTTCCGATCGCATACAGGCCCTGTATGGTCTGAAATCCTTTTTCATATTTTTCCGGATTCCGCCAGATTGCCAGGCGTTCCAGACGATAACTCTCCGCGGCAAGAAAAACCGCAATAAATCCTATCCCCGCACCTCCAAGTGCGAGAAACTGCAGATACCTGGGATTGGCCACAAAGATCAGCAGCACACCGATTCCCAGAATGATCACCGCTGTGCTTAAGTTATTGGAGCCCACCAGACCTGCTACCGGAAGCAAAGTCATCATAGTCCTGCAGATAAACCAGAATCCGGTTGTTTTGCTTTTTGTATTGCTGATCTGCCACACCAGAAACAATATCACTGCCACCTTGGAAAACTCCGACGGCTGAAAGGAAAGCGGCCCCAGGTTCAGCCACCTCTTCGATCCATTGATCTCCTGTCCGAAAAACAGGACTGCAGCAGACAGAAAAAGCGAAAAAATATAGGCAGCCGGCGCCAGCTTTACAGACAACCGGTAATCTACCCGTGATGCCAGATACATAACAAGCAGCCCCAGTGCCGTGGCAAAGAGCTGCTTCTTAAAATAATAGGCAGAGTCGTGGAAACGTACTCTGCCATTATATTCACTTGCCGAAAAAAGCGCCCCGAGTCCCAATACCACCAGAATCAGAACCAGTACCCAGAGAACGGTATCTGTCTTTCCGGTCTGTTTCTGTCCTGCCTTCATGCATGGCCTCCACAGTGGTCTTTATTTCAGCTTATGTATGTATTTTTCGGATTATTACAGTTCTTTCACGTATTCCTTGAACATGTCACCGCGCTGCTCATAATTATCAAACTGTCCCCAGCTCGCACATGCCGGTGAAAGCAGAACTGCATCTCCGGGATTGGCTTTTTCCGCACAGACCTGGACAGCTTCCTTCAAATCCTCGCAGAGGATGATATCTGTAAATCCAAGACGTTCTGCTGCTGCTTTGATCTTCTCTTTCGTCTGACCGATGAGAACAAGATAACGGACTTTTCCGTCGAAGGATTCTATCCACTCATCATAGCTGGATTCCTTGTCATAGCCACCACCGATCAGAAGAGTCGGACGGTTCATTGCCTGAATCCCCTTGATGGCCGCATCCGGATTGGTTCCCTTGGAATCGTTGTAATATGCAACACCGTTTTTCTCTGTCACATACTCGATCCTGTGTGGAACTGCCACAAACTCACAGACACTCTTGCGGATACTCTCCACAGAAACGCCCGCATAATATGCCATGGCTGCTGCTGCCATTACATTCTCGTGATTATGACGTCCCAGGATCTTAAGCTCTCCGGTTTTTACGATCGGGATCTCTTCTTTTTCTGTTTTCAGAATGATCTGGTTTCCGTCCAGATAGATTCCCTGATCCAGTTTGCGAAGGCTTGAGAAATATACCACCTTCGGAACGATATTTTCACCGAATTTACGAAGGACTTCATCCTCGTAATTCAGAACACATACATCTTCCGGTCCCTGATTTTTGGTGATCAGTTCTTTTACACGGATGTATTCCTCCATGGTATGGTGCCGGTTCAAATGATCCTCTGTGATGTTGAGGATCGCACTTACCTTCGGGCGGAACTGGTCGATGGTCTCCAGCTGGAAGCTGCTGATCTCCGCAACAGTTACGGAATCCTCTCTCATCTCCAATGATTTGGATGTATATGCAGTTCCGATATTTCCTACAACAAATACAGATTCACGGGCATCTCCCATGATCTTTCCGAGGAGTGCTGTTGTTGTTGTCTTACCGTTGGTTCCTGTGATCGCAAGAACCTCTCCCTTGCCTGTACGGTAGGCAAGCTCCACCTCGCTCCATACCGGAAGGCCCTTTTCATAGAAGCTCTTTACCAGCGGCAGGTCTGTGGGGACTCCCGGACTTAGCACTACAAGATCAAGACTGTCCAGCGCTCTCTCCGGAAAATCTCCGGCCCAGATCTCCGGGGTGTATTTTCCATTTGTTTTATGTAAAACTGCTTCTTTGTCAAGATCTGCGTTTCCGTCATAGATCACCGGCTGTGCTCCTGCACTTCCAAGCAGATCAGCTGCTCCGATGCCGCTTTTTCCGGCTCCGAAAACGAGAACTTTTTTTCCTTTTAAATCCATTTTTCTGTTCCTCCTTATAATGCCAGGAGAGCGATCAGGCACATAATAGCAGTTACAACAGAGAACACTGCAACAACTCGTGTCTCGGACCACCCACAAAGCTCAAAATGATGGTGGATAGGCGCCATCTTGAAGATTCTTTTTCCGTGTGTTGCCTTGAAATAGGATACCTGGAGCATAACAGACAATACCTCCACAAGGTAGATCAGTCCGACCAGGATGATAAACAGCGGCATCTGCATGGCATAAGCCACACCAGCCACAAAGCCACCCAATGCCAGAGAACCGGTGTCTCCCATAAATACCTTGGCAGGATATACATTAAACAGAAGGAATCCCATCAGACTGCCCACAACTGCACAGGTGATCGGTTCCACACCACTGTTCATTCCAAGGGAAACCACCGTAAAGAATACTGCCACGATCAGGGTAACACTGGAAGCCAGTCCGTCAAGTCCATCCGTAAAATTGACTCCGTTTACTGTACCAATCACCGCAAAGAACAGTACCGGAACCGCAAACCATCCCAGGTTCAGATAATGTCCGCTCCAGAACGGGATCTTCATAGTCAGGGATACGTTGGAATAATTTACAAGATAAAAAGCAAATACAGCTGTCACAACGATCTGCAGTGCCATTTTCTGCCATGGCAGAAGTCCGTCAGAACGCTTCAGAACTACCTTCAGATAATCATCCAGAAATCCGATCAGTCCAAATCCCAGTGTCAGGAAAAGTACCGGGATGATCATCGGATAATCTCTGATATAAAACAGTGATGTTACAGTTGTTGCAATGAGAAAGATCACCCCACCCATAGTAGGGGTACCGTTCTTTTTCAGGTGGGACTGCACACCCAGCTCTCTCTCTGTCTGTCCCATTTTAAGTCTTCTTAAAAAAGGGATAACAATCGGTCCTAATACAAGGCTGATCGCAAATGAGATCAGCACAGGGATCACAACATGAAACTCCATCCTCACACCTCTAATTCTTTCGTTTTTTTATACTTCTTCAACAGTATAAGGCTTTTATCCTCATTAATCAACCCCATCTGCCCGGTTTTCCCCGAATGGAGTTTCCGTAACTGTCCTTTCGATTCCAAGATAGGGAAGTACATTTTCAAAAATACTGCGTACCACCGGTGCAGCAATGATCCCACCATAATACATACCCTGGGGTGCATAGATGATACAAAGAGCCAGGACCTTCGGATCCTCTGCCGGGGCAAACCCCAGGAATGAAGAAATATATCTGCCGGAGCCTCTGGGCAGTGTCTGAGATGTAGCTGTTTTTCCCCCAATGGAAAACCCCTGGATCCCGGCATTTTTTCCGGAGCCTTCTGAAACTACAGTTTCCAGGATCGTACGTACTGTCCGGGAAGTCTCACCGGACACGATCCCGCTTTCCACCGGATATTCCAGTGTCCGCACCTTTGTTCCGTCCGCACTTTCCACGCTGATCCCAAAATGAGGTGTGATCCGGTTTCCGCCATTGATGATCCCACTGACGGTTGTTGCAAGCTGGATCGGTGTGATCTGAAACGACTGACCAAAGGATACCGTGGCAAGCTCCACCTCGCCCATATTTTTGGGGTTATGCATGATCGTTCCTGCCTCTCCCGGAAGATCTATTCCTGTTTTTTTCAAAAGTCCGAACTGTTTAAAATATTTGTAATAACGGTCTGCTCCAAGCCGCAGGCCCACCTCAATAAATACCGGGTTGCAGGAGTTCTGGGCACCTTCTACAAAGCTCTGCGCACCATGTCCTGTTCTCTTTGCACAGTGGATCCGCCGGTCCTCCACCACCTTATAGCCCGGACAGAAAAAACGATCCTCTGTTGACACCACTCCTTCCTCCAGCCCTGCTGCCATAGTGATGATCTTAAAAGTCGAGCCAGGTTCATAGGTATCATTCAGGCAGGGGTTTCTCCACATCCGGTTCAGAAGATCCTGCTTCTTTTCTCCCTCTGCTGCTGTTTCTTCTGTATTCAGAGTAAACGGATCGTTCAGATCAAATTCAGGCACATTGACACAGGCATAGATTTCTCCGTTCTGAGGGTTCATAAGCAGTATGGAAACTCTCTCCGCCTGTTTTTCTTCCATGACTTTACCGGCTGCCTGCTGTACATATTCCTGGATATTAACATCCAGACTGGTACGCAGAGTATTTCCTGACACCGGTTCCTTCCTCCGTTCTCCGGTTCCGTCGATCTCCACACCACGTGCATCCGTAACTGTGAGGATCTTTCCGGGCTCTCCTTTCAGGATCTCATCGTATTTCACTTCAAGACCAATGATCCCCTGATTATCACCTCCGGTAAATCCCAGTACTTTTGAAGCGAGAGATCCATAAGGATAATATCTCCGATAATCCTCATCTACCTTCACTCCCTCAAGGTCATATTCCCGGATCCTGTCTCCAATGCTTTTTTCCACGTTTGTCTGTAATCTTTCAATAGAAGAAATTTTTTCAACTTTTTTTCGGATTTCCTCTTCTTTTACAGACAATGCTCCGGACAGTACACGGATCACTTTTTCAGGATCTTTGATCTGGCTGTGTATCACCGATACTGTGCAGACTGTCCGGTTATCTGCCAGAATATTTCCCCTGATGTCCAGAATCTTTCCCCTGGCTGCTTTTATGTCACGTTCCCTCTCATGAAGATCCTCCGCCTTTTTTGAATAATATTCTGCCCGAACGTTCATAAGATACCAGAGTCTTCCCACAAGTCCCAGAAGAAGCATTATGCAGATCAGAAAAACCACCCATATTTTTTTCCTGTGATAAACCATGGTCCGGATCATAAAAAAATCCCTCTCAGAGGTCGTCACTGTAATATATGACGTTCCCCTGAGAGGGTATTCTTTTTATCTATTCCAGACCGGCCTCCTCGTTGGTAAGACCTTCGCTCTGCATATCGTTATTATCTTCGGTATCACTGTCCTCCGACTCATCTTCCGGCGGACTTGGTACATTCTCATCGGAAATTGCCTCCTTCTGCCCGTCCGCGCCGGTTCCTGTTGCAGAATCGCTGATTCCCTTAAAAAGTTCCCACAGCTCTGTAGTCGGAACTTCTCCATCCTCTGCCTCATCCGGCTGTACATTCAGATACGGAAGTGCTTCGGAAAGGATTCCCTGTGCAATGTACTGTGCGTACGTACTGCTTGCCTGATCATCTACCTTCGGCTCATCCACAACTACATAGATCACAAGCGCCGGATCATCTACCGGTGCAAATCCGATAAAGGATACCAGATACTTGCCATTGCCTCGCGGAAGCTTCTCGGCAGTACCGGTTTTACCACCGGAGCTGTAGCCCTGCACCTTGGAGGTACGGCTGGTACCATGGTCTACGCTGGCAGCCATGTAGGAGCGGATATCTGCAGATATCTTCTCGGAAATCGTCTGCTTCATCAGTGTCGGAGAGATCGTTTTTACGATTCCGCCGCTGCTGTCCTTGATCTTCGTCACCAGATGAGGCTGATAGTAGTATCCTCCATTGATCACAGAACACATTGCATTGATCTCCTGTATCATGGTCAGTGTATAGCCCTGTCCGAAAGCAGAGCATGCAAGCTCCGTTTCTCCCATGGTATCGCTGGTATGGATCACACCGCTTCCCTCATTGGGAAGATCGATACCGGTTCTTGTTCCGAAATTGAAAACGCTCTGTGTCTTAAGAAAATTATCTTTTCCCATCTTTGCTGCGATCTGCATCATACCATCGTTGCAGGAATTGGCAATGACATCGGAAAGAGCTTCTGTCCCGTGAGCATCCGGCCATACCGCACATTTGATAAAAGTAGTCGCACCTTCCGCTCCAAAAGACTGTCCGCCGTCACAGACAAAATTATCGCTCTCGGAAATCGCTCCCATTTCAAGTGCGGAGCCCATAACGATAGGCTTTACAACCGATCCAGGCTCGTAGGCATCTGTCACACAGAAATTACTCCACATTCCGTTCAGCGCTTCCACGGTTTCCTCATCGTTCATGGCAGCGATCTCACTCTGGGAATACACATTTGAAAGATCTCTCGGGTTATTCAGGTCATAACGGTCACCGCCGTCCATTGCCAGGATCTCTCCTGTTTTCGGATCCTCGATGATCACGCCTACATTTTTGGCTCCCATCTTTTCTTCAAAGGTATTTACGTATTTTTCCACGATCTGCTGAAGTCCCAGATCAAGCGAGGTCTCAATGCTTTTGCCATCCGTCGGTTCGATGATCGTCTGTTCTACGTCGGAATTGTTGTTGATGTATCCGTACTGTCTTCCATCCACGCCGGTAAGTGTCGCATTGTAATATCCTTCCAGTCCGGCATCCGCCACATCTCTGGAAAGTGTAAATCCAACGGTATCACAGGCAGTCTCATTAAACGGATAAGATCTGAGATAATCTTCCTCAAACCATACACCTGTGATCCTGGAACGTTCTTTCAGCTGCGTGGCAGTCAGTTCACTGTCGTCTCCCGGATCTTCGTATTTTTCGAAGGCTTTTTTGTCGTCCATGGAGATCTGTTTCTTTACGATCTGATACTGACTTTTTTTTGTACTGCTGTCGGTGAGAAGCTTCCGCATCTCATCTTCATCCAATCCCAGGACTTCCACAAGAGCCTTTATGGTAGGCTCCACGGAATCCTGATCCTTATTGACCTCCAGACAGTCAAGGACCACATTATAGACCTTGTTGCTGGTTGCCAGGATATTCCCGTTCCGGTCATAGATATCGCCTCTTTTTGCCGGAAGTGTCTGATTTTCATATTTCTGCTGAGCCTGACTCAGCACCTGCTTTCGATATTTGCTTCCGCTGGTGGCATTGATATAGGTAATTCTTGCCACCAAACCGACTAAAGCCAGCAACACTAAGGAAAATAGTACTGCCAGCTTTTTCTTCATACTGTAATTTATTTTTTTTACCGGCCTGCGCCTTCTTGTACTCAATCGATCACCTGCTTAAAAACTGTACTTCTGTTACTTGTGTGTGTCCACATCCTGATACTGTCTCACATAACTGTTTCCTTCCGTGGTATAGGTCTGTATCTGATCCTCCGAAGGATATTTCATTCCAAGCTCGCCGATAGCTTTTTTCTTGATCTCGCTGATATCCACTGCAGAAGTGACCTGACTGTAATATGCATCGTTATCTTCTTTCAGCTGTGCAAGCTCAGATTCCAGATTTGCAACATTTTTCATACTCGCCGTGATTTCGGATTTTACCTGAAGATAATTGATACAGGTAAAAAGTACCGCGATGGAAACTGCCGTAAGAAACAGAACGAACCCCTTGTTCATGGCCATTGCCTTTTCCCGGTTCCGCTGTGCCTGTCTGCTTACCACCTGTTTTGCCGGTGTCACAGGTACTGCGGATTTCTGTTTTCTTTTCTGAGCCAGCCGTCGCCTTTCCTGTATCTCGGGCAGATCAGTCCTCTGAGGAACTTCCTGCAGCCGTTTTACCGCATTTCCCTGAACATACATTTCTCTGCTGTTCCTGACGGTATTTCGATTTCTTCTGGCTGTAGTCCCTCTTCCTGTCTTCGCCATTTGCCTACCTTCCATCTCTCAACTACATTTTCCGTTCAAAAATACGAAGCTTCGCACTTTTGGATCTCGGATTCTCTTCCATTTCCTCTTTTCCCGGTAAGATCGGTTTCCTTGTGATCACCTTACCCTTGGATTTCTTTCCGCATACGCAGACCGGAAAATCCGGCGGGCAGGTACAGGGATTTTCATTTTTTCGGAAAATGGTCTTAACGATCCTGTCTTCCAGAGAATGGAATGTAATGATACAGATCCTTCCTCCGTCATCCAGGAGATCGATCATGCCGTCCAGGGAATCCCGGAGCACGTCAAGCTCCCGGTTGAGCTCAATACGTATTGCCTGGAAAGTCCTCTTGGCCGGATGTCCTCCTGTAGCCTGTATTTTCATGGGGATCGCACCCCGTATGATCTCTGTCAGTTCTCCGGTTGTCCGGATCGGTGCCTGCTCTCTGGCAGCCACAATGTGTTTCGCTATATTTTTGGCAAATTTATCTTCGCCGTAATCGCGGATAATCCGATACAGCTCCCGTTCCTCATAACCGTTGACTATATCACCGGCTGTACGGCTCTGTCTTCTGTCCATTCGCATGTCCAGAGGAGAATCGTACCGATAGGAAAAACCTCTCTCTTCATTATCCAGCTGATAAGATGACACTCCCAAATCCAGCAGGATCCCGTCCACCTTCTCAATGCCACGGGATCTCAGCTCATCTGCCATGTAACAATAATTGCTGCGAATGATTGTCACCTGATTAAAGGCTGACAGCCGTTCACTCGCAGCAATTATCGCATCCTGGTCTTGATCTATGCCAATAAATCTCCCCTTGGCAGAAAGTTTCTTACACACCTCTGTGGCGTGTCCCGCTCCTCCTAAAGTGCCATCCACATAGATTCCATCCGGCTTTACCCTTAAGCCGTCAATGGTCTCATTGAGTAATACAGATTTATGCTTAAATTCCATATCCGTCTCCTGTGGGATTTCTACCTGCGTTATGCTCAAATGACGATTCCTATGTTCTGCATGCTTTCCGCAATGCTGTCCATATCATCATAATTGCAGTTCTCGCTCCACTTCTCTTTGCTCCAAACCTCGATCCGGTTCAGATTACCCGTAAGCACCACATCCTTATCCAGACCAGCAAACTGGCGCAGCGTCTGCGGCACCAGGATTCTTCCCTGCTTATCCAGCTGACATGTTGTAGCTCCGGCTACAAAGAAACGTGAAAAGGTTCTTGCGTCTTTATTTGTAAGTGGTAATGCTCGGAGTTTCTCTTCAAAAGCAACCCATTCATCCATCGGATAAATAGAAAGGCAACCATCCAACCCTCTTGTCAGTACGAACTCTTCCCCTAAGAGTTCCCTGAACCTGGAAGGGATGATCAGACGCCCCTTCGCGTCGATCGTATGATTATACTCGCCCATGAACATGAAACCCACCTACTCTCGTGAAACACGATTCTCCCCTTCGTGCTTCCAGGGTGCAAATGGTGTATTCTGCCACTCATCCCCATTCGCTACCACTATTCACCACTTTCTACCACTTATGTAATCATTCTAAACTATTTACCATGAAAAAACAAGTGCATATCCAAGTTTTTTTTCATTTCATGAAATATCCACAGGTTTTTTTTCAACCTGTTTATTTTCTGTGCATTATTATGAAATGAAAAAGCTTCCGGACAGTCGCCGGAAGCTTTTTTCTGACTTTATGTTCTGTTATTTTATGACATTTTAAAGGCCTTTGAACACAAAGGAAAATTTCATCTTTCCATTGGTATCCAGAAGGTATTCCGGATGGGTGCGGGCACCCCAGCTGTCATCTCCTCCAACACCCATCTGCGCCTTTGCGGCACGGACAACGGTATAATGGATTGCCGGAAGCTCATAGGGATGCATGGCATTTTCCATTTCATGAGGAGTATATGGAAGTGCCGAGAACATCATCGGGCCGTTTTCTTTATCCATCTCAAAGAGCATTCCTCTACCCTTTCTGTCTGTGATCTTTGCCCAGCGTACTTCCTCTTTGTTTCCGCATTCCTGCGGCACAAGATAGCGTGCCATATTGTCTGTCACGAGATTCTCATAAATGCCGAGCTTTGCGCCATGCTTCCGGTCTGCATAAGTCTCTGCCGGTCCCAGGCCGTACCACTGAACATGATCATAATCCGCATTGAATTTAAAGAGTACTCCGAACTCCGGCATATCGCCCAGCTCTTTTACAGGATCATAGGTCAGCGTTGTCTTTACTCTTCCATCTCCGGTTACCTCATAGGCAAGACGGCATTCACTGGCAGGCGTAGTTGGCAGGATGTAGGTAAAAGCAACCTCCACGCTGTTTTCGTGAACCGTTGTCTCCGGAGCATTGGCCGGACCATACATGCCTTTTCGGTAATCCTTATGACTTGCGTACATACTGGCGATCTTCCACTGTGCATAGCGCATCTGCATCAGACTTCCGCAATCATTATCTGTAGGTGCTCTCCAGAAGTTGGGCTTCGGAATCGCTTCGATCATTTCTCTTCCTGCATATTTATACGAAACCAGACCACCATTGAGAACAGAAAACAGCACTTCGAAATTTTCCCCGCGGACGCCGATGTTATGAAGGCTTCTCACAAACTCCACGCCACACGCAGGAGCTTCCGGTGTTCCTTCCACCTGATAAACATACTGGCCGAAAGCAACCTCATGTCCTGCCTCTGCCCAAAGTGTTTTTTCTCTGAGAAGGAAGGCTACGGTTACCGTATATTCGCCCGGGCGCTGCTGTTTTCCAAATGGAAGTCTGTAGGTCTGTTGGCTTAAAGGCTCCACCGCTGTATCCAGTGTCTCTGTGCGGAGAACATGACCGTTCTTTGCAAGAGTCACTTCACATCGGAATGTGTCCGTATTTACAAAAAGATTTTTGTTGATGATCTTAACAGAATCCTCACTTACCTGCGCAGTGATATTCTGGTAGTTGAATTTTACCTCCTGCATCTTTGGTGAAGCATCTCTGTCTCCGCCGTATGCGATACCGTTTCCACTGAAATTATAATCTGTAGGACGTTCACCGAAGTCTCCGCCGTATGCCTGGAATTCTTTACCGTAACGGTCTTTTTTGTAAATAGACTGATCAATGTAATCCCAGATAAAGCCACCCTGATATTTCGGTTCTGTATCTGTAAGATCTGTATATTTATGCATTGCGCCGCAGGAATTTCCCATTGCATGGGTATACTCACAGCAAATAAACGGCTTGCTGTCATCCTTTGCAAGGAACTCCCGGATCGCTTCTACGGAAGGATACATCTGGCTTTCCATGTCACTGGTGGCATTGTAGCTGCGGTCATGGAAAACCCCCTCATAATGTACCAGTCTTGTAGGATCATTCTTGTGGTAGAACTCAGACATCTCAAAGATATCTTTTCCACCAAAGGATTCATTTCCACAGGACCAGATCAGGATCGCCGGGTGGTTCTTGTCACGCTGATACATGGAATTTACACGGTCCAGCATCATGCCCAGCCATTCCGGTTTGTTGTGCGGAACGATATCCGTGTGATCTCCGGTAAATTCTGCTATATCCCAGGTTCCGTGAGATTCCAGATTGTTTTCTGCGATCATGTAAATACCATATTCATCACAGAGACGGTAGATCGGAGATGCATCCGGATAATGACAGGTACGGATTGCATTGATGTTGTTCTGTTTCATGGTCACGATGTCTTTGAGCAGTTCCTCCCGGGACACATGTCTTCCTGTGACAGAGCTGAACTCATGGCGGTTCACACCCTTGAATACGATACGTTTTCCGTTAAGGGTCATGATACCATCCTTCATTTCAAAACGGCGGAAACCGACTTTCTCCGGGATGATCTCCTGGAGCTTTCCGCTTTCATCACTGATCTCCAGCTCCAGATCATAGAGATTCGGCTCTTCTGCACTCCAGAGAAGGGGATCCTGAATCTCCCAGGTACAGGTATCCTCTCCGTTCAGAGATCTTTCCTCCTGCAAAAGGATCTCTCCCTTTCTGGAAAGTGTAAGCTTCATTTTTCCTTTTCCCCAGGTACTGGTCACGATCTCAAGCTCGGCTTTTTTGAGAGTTTCATCCGGAATGGCACGGATCCTGAGATCATATACATGGACATCCGGTACCGTAAACAGATAAACATCTCTGTAAATTCCGGAAAAACGGTAAAAATCCTGATCCTCGCACCAGCTGCTGGCTGTCCATTTAAACACCTGTGCCGCCAGCTTGTTCTCGCCGTCCTTCAGATATTCCGTAAGCTCGAATTCTGACGGAGTAAAAGAATCTTCACTGTATCCCACAAATTTTCCATTGAGCCACAGAGCCAGGCCGCTCTCTGCTCCCTGGAATGAAACAAATACTCTTTTTCCTTTCATGCTCTCCGGCACATGGAAATATCTCACATAGCTTGCCACCGGGTTAAAACGTTCCGGGATCTGTCCCGGATGAAGTTCTTCATGGCCTTCCCACGGATACTGGACATTGGCATACTGCGGTGCATCATATCCTTCCATCTGGATATGTGCCGGCACATAAATGTCCTCCCAGTCCTTACAGGAATATGCTTCTTCCTCAAAGCCTGGGATAGCAGATGCATAATTCCGTGCATAATGGAACTTCCAGAGACCATTCAGACTGTGACGGAAAGAAGTTTTCCCATCTTCTCTCTCTTCCTCACAGCGATAATATGTATGATCTGAGTGGGCATCCATTCTTCCGTCGCTGAAATACCGGGGATCTTTTAACAGAGAATGATCAAATTTTTTCATTTTTTCCTCCTGCCCGGCAGATTCTGTTTTTTCTGCCGGATCCTTCGTTTTTTATGCTATGATCATTATAGTATAATCCACCGGATTATGGTATAATATGTTTCGCCAAAATATATAACATTTAGAAACAGGTGAATATCATGTCGATCTATTTCAGAAACACTCCGGTCAGTGCTCCCTTCATGTTTGAATCTCTTGGGAACCACTGGAATCAGGTTAATATCTTCCGTCCGGACGGATATCCGTATTATCATTACCTCCAGACTGAAAAGGGTACCGGACGCATTGAAGTCCGTGGAAAATTTTATACTCTCGGAGCCAACGAGGGCATCCTCATCGCCCCCGGTGTCCCTCATTCCTATCACAGGGAGTCTACTTCCTGGACCACGATGTTTGCCACCTTCACAGGAACACTGGCAGGCAGCATTCCTTCCATGACAGACAACCAGGAAGTGATCCTTATCGAAAAGGAACAAGGAGCCAGTATCCGGAAAATGATTTCTTCTACCTTGCGTAAATATCATCAGCCCACACCGGATATGAAATCTCTTTCTTCCGACTGCTATAATTTTCTTATGAATTTTACAGACTGTGCAGCTTCTCCGAAGATACAGGATAATCCGCTCTACCAGAGATATGTGATCCCGGTAATAAAAGAAATCGAAACCGGTTATCAGCAGGATATCACTGCAGCGCAACTGAGCCGGAGCGTTTTTGTCTCTCCGCAGTATCTTTCCCGTCTGTTCCGCCGTTTTATGGGCTGCTCGGTTTACGAGTACGTTACCATGTACCGCATCAGCCGCGCCCGGGAGCTTCTGCTTTCCAGACCGGATATGAAGATCCAGGATGTTGCCGGCGCTTCCGGATTTTCCGATGCCAGCCACTTTATCGCCATGTTCCGTAAAGTCACAGGCACAACTCCTCTGGATTTCCGAAAGATGTACTGATATATTCCTACTGCACAGCACAAAAACTGCCCTGCCGGAAACGTCGTAGAAGACGTTTTCCTGCAGGGCAGTTTTCTGCTGCTCTTATCAGCCAAATGCCGGTATCCTATCCTATATTCTGATCCATCAGACAAAAGCATCTGTATCCTATATCTGTTTGCTCTCAGTTTCCGTAATATAATTCCAGAATACGGTCAACTCTTTGGCTGGCCTCCAGATTCTTCAGAAGATCGCTCCTGCTCCTGATCTGGCTGTCCAGCTTCTTCCGTTCCTCCTGCAGCTGCTGCAAAAGTGACGCTTTCCGAAGAGCTTCCTCTTTCTTCTGTATCTCGTTCTGATCCATTTTTTTCTCCCTGTACAGTCTCTGTTTCCAGATTCTCTGCTACATTTTCCCGTTGCTGTTCCGCTTCTTTCTCTGCCTGCTGATCTTTCTCGATCCTTCTCATCCGTACTTTTGCCCGCTTTCTGGACATCACGCGTTTCACTGCAACTACCACGGTGCAAAGAACAAAAAGTATTACCGAGATCACCAGTGAAACATCCACGCCGGTTCCCGGAAACAGTATTTTATCTGTGCGGAACCACTGGATCACTGCTCTTCCAAGACCATAGCCTGCCAGATATCTCAGAAAGATCTCTCCCTGAAATACTTTTTTGCGAAGCAGCATCATAAGCATCAAAAGCACAAGCAGACACCAGAGACTTTCATAAAAAAACAAGGGCTGTACCAAAATCCAGGTACCACCGTCCACGGTTTGAAGCTTTTCACGCATAGCCGTGGTGACCTCTCCTGCCCGTACCGCAGTCAGCGGCAGCTGCATGGAAAAAATGTTGTCTGCATATTCCCCGAAAGATTCTCTGTTAAAAAAGCTTCCCCACTTTCCTATTATCTGCCCGATCAGAAGTCCCATGCAGGCAAGATCTGCCATCTGCCAGAAGGATTTCTTTCGGATCCTGCAGTAGACCGCACCACCCAGCACACCGCCCAGAAGTCCGCCATAAAACATAAGTCCTCCGGACCGTATATTCAGAAGCTGTCCCGGATCATTTTTATAAAAGCTCCAGGAAAAAGCCGCATAAAGCAGCCTTGCCCCTGCCACACCGGAAAGCAGCGTTATGATGGCCAGATCCAGATATGCATCCGGATCTTCATGATTTCTTCTGGCTTCCAGTACCACAAAAAAGATTCCCAGAAGCATTCCTATCGCGATCAGGACGCCATAGATCGTGATCTCAAAGCCAAAGATTTCAAAGGATCTCGGCACATGATCCAAAACCAGATTTAATCCGGGAAACCGAATTGACATATCCATAAAATCACCTGTTATAATTTTTCAGCTTACAGCCGGTATTTCACAGACGTTGGTGATCACACGTTAAATCTGAATAAGATCACATCTCCGTCCTGTACAACGTACTCTTTTCCTTCCATACGTACAAGGCCCTTCTCTCTGGCACCTGCATAGGAACCGCAATCCAGAAGATCCTGATAATTCACAACCTCTGCTTTGATAAATCCACGTTCAAAGTCTGTGTGGATCTTACCTGCTGCCTGCGGTGCCTTGGTTCCGATCTTGATGGTCCATGCTCTTGTCTCATCCTCTCCTGCTGTCAGGAAACTCATAAGTCCAAGAAGGTGATAGCTTGCGCGCACCAGCTTCTCAAGGCCGGATTCTGTCAGTCCCAGATCCTCAAGGAACATCTTTCTCTCATCCTCATCCAGCTCGGAGATCTCCTCCTCGATCTGCGCACAGATCACAAATACCTCGCTGTTCTGTTTGGCAGCGTATTCACGTACTGCCTGTACATACTGATTGTTCGCCCCATCATCTGCGATATCATCCTCTGCAACGTTAGCCGCATAGATCACCGGTTTTGCAGTAAGAAGATTATAGGTTGCAAGCCATGCATCCTCATCTTCGTTCTCTGTTTCCAGAGTAATGGCAAGCTGTCCCTCTTCCAGATGCGCCTTTACTTTTTCAAGGAATGCAAGCTCTTTGGCAGCTTCCTTATCCATACGTGCAGTCTTGGTAACCTTGGCAATTCTTCTCTCGAGGATCTCAAGATCAGAGAAAACAAGCTCCAGATTAATAGTCTCGATATCGCGGAGCGGATCAATGCTTCCATCTACATGAACAACATTGGAATCCTCAAAGCAGCGTACCACGTGAACGATAGCATCTACCTCACGGATATTTGCAAGGAACTGGTTTCCAAGTCCCTCTCCCTTAGATGCGCCTTTTACAAGACCTGCAATATCGACGAATTCGATCACTGCCGGTGTTACTTTTTTTGATTTATAAAAATCTCCGAGAAGATTCAGTCTCTCATCCGGAACGGTTACAACACCCACATTGGGGTCGATAGTACAGAACGGATAGTTTGCGGATTCTGCTCCGGCTTTTGTCAGTGAATTGAATAATGTACTTTTTCCTACGTTAGGAAGACCTACGATTCCTAATTTCATCTCTCTATATACGTCCTTTCAATATATTTATTTACAGTATTTTTCAGATACTCTTTAAACAGGCCTTTCCGTTTTTCAGGCCATTCCTGTCCCATATTACCATACACAGCCTGAAATCGCAACTGTGAGGCAATTATTGTTACTGTCAGTCCCTGGACATGATCATCAGAAGCTGCCCGCTTTCATACAGGATCTCTGCGGTTTCTTCCGAAATCTCATTGCTGACGGTCAGGCCACTGTCTTCTACTGTCAGATGATATCCGTTCAGCGGATACTTAAATCCCTTCAGAGTGAGGCCTGTCACATCACCTCCCACAGTAAAGAATGAAACATATTTTCCAAACTGCTCCTCTCTGTGCAGTATGGTTCCGCTTTCTGCAAGTGTGATATAATTCCACTGATCTGCGATCGCAATACGAACGCCCTGTTCCTTACCCATGGAAAGCAATCCCAGATTCGCCAGCACATGATCCAGCCTTGTGCCGGTAGCTCCCAGGATCAGGATATCCTTTGCACCCTTGCGGATCATCTGGTTTACCGCAGACTGTGTATCCGAATCATCCTTCTCTGGCTTCAGCCTGATGATCTCCGTTCCCTTCAGGCTTTCCATATATTTTTGGCCTTCTTCGGAAAGACTGTCAAAATCCCCAATTGCAAGATCCGGAATAAATTCCCGGTTTTTCATAAACCATTCCATCCCCTTATCTGCAGCAACAAGAGTGATTTTCTCTCCTCGGCTTTCTTCTATTCTTTTTTTTAAAAAATCGAGGGCAAAACCATTCTGGATATTGCCCCCGCTGATTATTATTGTATCGATCATTTTCAGTCCAGCTCTTTTTTGATATTGTGGATTTTTTCTGTAATGTGTCTTACATTGGCTGCCACATCGCCCTTAAATACCCAGGAACCTGCGACCATGAGGTTTGCACCGGCACGCATAACCGTCTCCAGTGTATCATCATTGATACCACCATCTACCTGGATATCAACATCCAGCTCTTCTTCATCAATAAGCTCACGAAGCTCCTGGATCTTCTCCGTGCATTCGTCCATGTATTTCTGTCCGCCAAATCCTGGCTGAACAGTCATTATCAGCACCATATCCACATCTTCAAGAAGATGGCTGATGTCATTTACCGGTGTGGATGGCTTGATCGAAACTGCCGCCTTTACCCCTGCTGCCCTGATCTGCTCCAGTGTACGCTCCAGATCCTCACATGCCTCCGCATGTACAGTAATGGAATCTGCTCCGCATTCTACAAAATCGCGGATATATCTTTCCGGTTCTGTTACCATCAAATGTACGTCGAAAAACATGTTGGATTCTTTCCGGATCGATTTGATCACCGGCATTCCAAAAGAAATGCTGGGAACAAAATCTCCATCCATAACATCAATATGCAGATATTCAACGCCTTCCTTTTCCAGAATTTTGATCTGTTCTCCCAGTCTGTTAAAATCTGCTGATAAGATCGACGGGCACAATCGGTATTCCATGACTCAGTATCTCCTTTTCTCTTTTAATTCCTGGTGCAGCTCCAGATAATCTTCATATCGGAGTCTGCTGATCTCATTGTTCTCAAGGGCTTCCTTAACAGCGCAGCCCGGTTCATGTATGTGACGGCACCCCTGAAAGCGGCACTGTCCTTCATATCTTCGGAACTCCGGAAAGTAATCCTTCAGTTCCTGCTCCTCCATATTTTCAATATATAAGGAGGAAAATCCCGGTGTATCCACAAGGAATGTATCCTGTGCCACCGGTATGATCTGTGCATGGCGCGTGGTATGTTTTCCCCGTTTCAGCTTACGGCTGATCTCACCGGTTTCCATCTCCACTTCTTCCTGAAGGGAATTTGTAAGAGAAGATTTTCCCACGCCGGATGGGCCGGCAACCACAGTTGTCCTGCCCTGAAGCACTTCTTCGATCTCGTCGAGTCCTTCTCCCTTCAGGGCACTTGACAGGATCACCTGATAGCCGCAGCTCTGGTATGTTTCATAGAGAAATTCCAGTTCTTCCGTTGTTGCCAGATCTTTTTTGTTAAAACAGATGACTGCCGGAACACCTTCCCTCTCCATCATAATGAGGAAACGATCCAGAAGCATGAAGTTCGGCTTCGGATTATCCATGGCAAAGATCACCAGTGCTTGATCTACATTGGCCACAGCCGGACGGATCAGAGAATTCTTCCGCTTGTGGATCTCCGTCACACTTCCCTCCAGTTCCTTTTCATCCAGAACTGTAATGTCCACATTGTCACCTACCAGAGGCTTGAATTTATCCTTACGGAAAATTCCCTTGGCTCTGCATTCATATGTATTACCGTCTTCTGCATATACGTAGTAGAATCCGGCAATACCTTTGATTATCTTTCCCTGCATGATCACTCAGCTTTCTTGAATGCAACCGTGTAGGTTCCAAGCTGCTGATAATCTCCGTCCATCTCTTCATAGAGATAGATAGTTCCTGAGGTAACGCCCTCAGCACCTGAGATATCAAGCTGATACGGGAAGCTGATATTCTGTCCATCAATGATGGTGGATGCCTTAGGCTCACCGTTTACGTCCTGGATCAGTTCCAGACGGATCGCGCCTCCATTGTAGCCGGACGGGGTATCCAGTGTCTGTGTACATTTCCAGCCTGTGTTTGCATTGACATCTGCTGTAGATGTAGTTGTGGATACTGTGCTGTCCGCAGATGCTGTGCTGTCTGTGGATGCTGTGCTGTCTGTAGATGCTGTACTATCTGCAGATGCTACGCTGTCTGTGGATGGAGCCTTGTCACCGGAGCTGATGGTAATGCTGATCGGCTGATCCGGGTCTGCTGCCGCATAGGCTTCCGGATCCTGTGCGATAACTGTACCTGCAGCTTCTGTACTCTGCTGTTCTGTTATCTGGATATCAATAAATTTACCTAAAGTAGTAAGCGCATCATCCTTGGTCATTCCTACAACACTCGGAACCTCAGCATTATCGCCATAATCAACCCCTCGGCTGACTGTCAGTGTCACAGAAGAGCCTGCCTGCACAGAAGTACCTGCTGCCGGCTCGACATTGTAAACATATCCCGGATCTACCAATGCATATCCGTTGTCATCTGTGTCACTGTATTCTTTCTGAACATTTACCTGAAGTCCAAGATCTTCCAGAGTCTGCTGTGCATCGATTCCTGTGCGTCCATCCAGATCCGGGATCGTAACCTGTGCTGTTCCGGTGCTTACCCAGTATTTCACAGTTGTATTGGCTTCAACCTGTGTTCCCGCCGCTGTCTCCTGACGGGAGATCCTGCCTTTTTCCTGATCGGATGCCTCCTCACCGGCCATCTGGACACCCAGATGTGCATCGTTTGCAAGTGTTTTAGCCTCTTCCTCTGTCTTGCCTACAAGATCAGGAACGGTTGCCAGACCGTCAGCTGCTGATTCCTGCTTCGCTTCTGCCTTGCTGCTGTCTGCAGCTCCGCTGCTGCCGGTTCCAAACAGTCCTGCGGCACGTCCAAGCACTACCACAAGAACGATCAGAAGGACTGCACCTCCGATCAGTGCCGCAATCGTCAGACCTCTTCCGGAACCATGATGCTTCTTTTTCTTTCCGGATCTATGCTCGGATCTCGGTCTGTATTCTTCCTCTGCATCATCGTAATCGTTATCGTCGTATTTTTCTTCCTCAAGTGCGGTGATCTCCGGTTTTGTGATCTGCTTCGGTGTATGTTTGATCTCACCAAGCTCTTCTTCTGAGATCACAACCGTCTTGGCATCGTTGTCAACTGTAGTAAGCCTTACAAAATCACCCTGGGGATCGATCAGAGAATGCTTCAGGTCTGCGATCACATCCTCCATACGGCTGTAACGACGATCTACACTTTTCTGTGTACATTTCAGAATGATCTGCTCCAGACTGTACGGAAGGTCCGGTGTATACACACTTGGCGGGACCATCTCTTCCTGCAGATGCTTGATAGCGATCGCCACAGTGGTATCTCCGTCAAAAGGAACTCTTCCTGTGACCATCTCATACAGTGTGATTCCAAGAGAATAGATATCGCTCTTCTCATCGCTGTATCCGCCTCTCACCTGCTCAGGTGAGCTGTAATGTACAGATCCCATTACATTGGAGCTGATCGTATTGGAAGATGCAGCTCTGGCAATTCCAAAGTCTGTCACCTTTACTTTACCATCTGTGGAAATAATGATATTCTGAGGTTTCACATCTCTGTGAACGATACCATGGCTGTGTGCCGCCTCCAGACCCATAGAAACCTGGATTGCGATACTTGTAGCCTCTTTAATGGAAAGCTTTCCCTTCTTGGAGATGTATTCCTTCAGAGTGATACCCTCGATCAGTTCCATAACAATGTAATAAACACCGCCGTCATCTCCTACGTCAAATACATTGACGATATTCGGATGTGTAAGACCAGCTGCCGCCTGAGCCTCACTTCTGAATTTCTTTATAAACGTGGTGTCTTCCCGAAACTCCGGTTTCAGGACCTTCACGGCAACAAAACGGTTCAGCTTATGGTCCATAGCCTTATAGACATCTGCCATTCCGCCAGTTCCGATTTTTCCTACGATCTCATAGCGCTCGGCTATGATCATTCCCGTCTTCAACATGCTTCCACCTCATTCGTGAATGGCTCTACCAGTACGACTGCAATATTATCCTTACCACCATTCTGATTTGCTTCCCGAAGGAGCGCACTGCCCTTCTGATCAATATCTGCTTCCGGATCGGATATGATCTCCTGGATCTTCTCATCTTCAACCATATTGCTGAGACCGTCTGAACACATCAGGATCGTACATCCTTTTTCAAGTTTCAGATCAAAGAAATCCACATCCACCGTTTTCTCTGCGCCAAGTGCCCTTGTAATGATGTTCTTATCCGGATGATTCCGTGCTTCCGCTTCGCTGATCTCGCCCATTCTCACCATTTCCTGTACCAGGGAATGATCTCTGGTGACCTGGCGGATCCCGTCCTGGATCACATATAAACGGCTGTCACCCACATTGGCTACATAGGCATACTGATCTACAATAGTCGCCACCACCATAGTGGTTCCCATGCCCCGGAGGTTTTCATCTTCCTGCGCACGGTTTCTGATCTCCGTGTTCGCAGCTTCGATCGCATGACGAATAACCTTCACAGGATTGTAATCCGCATCTTCACGGATTTCATCCACAAGGATCCGTACTGCATGTGAGGATGCATAGTCACCGGCGTTATGTCCGCCCATTCCGTCCGCGACTGTGAAAAGATTAGGCAGATTTCCAACCGGACCTTCAGATGCAAACACGTAATCCTGATTCATCTTCCGCTTCTGCCCTACATCAGTAGCTGAGTATATCCTCATGTCACTTCTCGCTTTCTGTTTTTTCCATGTAACTTTTTCTTAGCTGTCCACAGGCACCGTCGATATCGCTGCCCATTTCCCTTCTAATAGTAACATTAATTCCGTATTTTTCAAGTTTTATTTTGAAATTCTCCACAGCCTGTCGAGTAGACCTCACATAGGAGCGTTCCTTGATGGGATTGACCGGAATCAGATTTACATGGCAATTGATGCCTTTTATACGGCCTGCCAGCTGTCTCGCATCTTCTTCACTGTCGTTGACGCCAGCTACAAGACTGTACTCAAAGGTGATCCTTCGGCCTGTTTTGTCAAAATAATTTCTGCAGGCATCCAGAACCTCATCCATGGAATACTTATTCGCGATCGGCATCAGTTCCTGTCGTTTTTCATCATTTGGAGCATGAAGGGAAAGTGCCAGAGTGATCTGAAGCTTTTCTTCAGCCAGATCATACATCTTCGGCACGATCCCACAGGTAGAAACCGTCACATTTCTCTGACTGATCCCAAGACCGTTTTCGTCGGTAAGGATCCGGACAAAACGGACAAGATTGTCATAATTATCCATCGGCTCACCGGTTCCCATCACAACTACATTGGCCACACGTTCGCCGGTATCTGCCTGGATACGGTAAATCTGATCCAGCATCTCGGACGGTTTCAGGCATCTGGTCAGTCCTCCGATGGTAGATGCACAGAATCTGCATCCCATACGGCAGCCCACCTGAGAAGAAATGCACACAGAATTTCCGTGGTGATACCGCATGAGAACACTCTCGATCACATTTCCATCTTCCAGCTGGAACAGATATTTTCTGGTTCCGTCAATTTTTGAGATCCTTACATCTGCCTGGGTCAGTGCTGTGATCGGATAAGCCGAAAGCTTTTCCCTGAGGCTTTTGGAAAGATTTGTCATTTCATCCCAGGAGGTAACCAGCTGCTGGTGGAGCCATGCATAGATCTGTTTCGCCCGGAAAGGCTTTTCACCGATCTTTGTCATGAATTCCTTCAATTCCTCCATGGTCATGGATTTTACATCTGTCATTTTCTGTTATTTCCTTCTGAATCTGGCAATAAAGAATCCATCTGTCTTATGTATTCCCGGCAGAAGCTGCAGATAGCCAAGCTTCGTGGATTTACAGTGCAGTTCCTCCGGAATATACGGATCCAGGCTTTCCAGCCGGTACGGATAATTCTTTAAAAACCATAATACATTTTCTTCGTTTTCTTCCCGGGCAATGGTACATGTGCTGAAGATCAGCGTTCCATCCGGTTTCACATACTTTGCAGCCTTATCCAGGATCATTCTCTGGAGCATTACGATCTCTTCCTGTTTCTGCGGAGTTGCCCGGTATTTGATTTCCGGTTTCTTGCCGATAACTCCATAACCGGAGCACGGTACATCCGCGATCACAATATCCGCAGCCTGTTCGGAATCCGGATCATATACCGTTGCATCCTGAACTCTGGCTTCCACATTGATCACTCCGGTCCTGTGGATGTTTTCTTTGATAAGATCTGCCTTATACTGACTTACATCTCTGGCATCCACATTTCCGTAATCCCCCATTTTGTCTGCCGCATGGATGCTTTTTCCACCTGGTGCAGCGCACATGTCGATGATATGGTCACCTTTTTTCGGACTTGCAGCTTCCGCTACAAGCATAGAGCTTACATCCTGCACCAGGATCTTTCCCTGAAGGAAGGTCTCAAGTGTCAAAATATGATTGTAATCGGAAATCTTCAGTGCATAGGGAAGATAAGGAGCCTGTTCTACTGTCACTCCCTGAGACTTCAAACTGGTGACGATCTCTCTCAGAGACGCCTTATGAGTACGGCACCGTACTGTGATCGGTCTTTCTGTCAGAAAATCCTCCAGGATCTTCTCCGTAGTCTTCACTCCGTAGGCTGCTTTCCATTTTTCTACCAGATATTCCGGCATGGAATATTTCACAGAAAGATAACGGACTTCGTTTTCTTCCCTGGAAGGAAGCTCCAGATCACCGATCTCTCTTGCGATCGTACGGAGCACCCCGTTGACAAAGGGCTTTAGATTATAAAAGCCTTTTCGCTGTGCCAGCTTTACCGCTTCATTGCATACTGCACTGTCCGGAACACTGTCCATAAATTTCAGCTGATATACCGCACTTCTCAGGATCTCACGGATCTGCGGTTTCATCTTGTTTACAGAAACCTTGGAAAAAGAATCGATGACATAATCAATATAGATCCTGTATTCCAGGGTTCCCTCACATACTCTTGTAATAAAGCTACGTTCCTGTTTCGGAAGAAACTGATATTTGGAAAGCGCATTCCGGATCGCAATATGGCTGTGCTCACCCTCCTCCTCGATCTGTAACAGGATCTCAAGGATCAGTTCTCTGGTATTTACTCCGCTGCTAATCACGATCTCTACCTCCTGCAAGGATAATCAGTCTCAGAAGCTGCAGAATAGATGCCGCCAGAGCTGCTACATAGGTAAGCGCTGCCGCTGTAAGTACTTTTCTTGCACCCTTTTTTTCATCTGCACCTAAGATACCTGTACTTTCCAGCATTTTAAGCGCTCTGGAAGACGCATTGATCTCAACCGGAAGTGTCACCAGCTGAAACAGTACTGCCAGTGAAAACAAAACAATTCCCAGAGTTACCAGCGGATCAATGGAAAAGATCAGTCCTGCAATAAACAGCGGCCATGAAAGCTGGGAACCAATATTTGCGGCAGGTACAATGGCTGAACGGATATTCAGTGGTGCATAATTGATCGCATCCTGGATCGCATGGCCACATTCATGTGCTGCCACCCCCACAGCCGCCAGAGAATTTCTTCCATAAATATCTTCTGAAAGGGAAACCGTTTTCGTTCTCGGATCATAGTGATCCGTAAGACTTCCGCGGATCGGAACCACCTGTACGTCTGTGATCCCAGCCGCTCTCAGGATCCTCTGTGCAGCTTCCGCACCGGTGATACCTGAATGACTCCGGACCTTTTTATAGACTGCAAAGGTACTGCGCAGCTTCGCAGATGCCGCAAGAGAAAGAAGCATTCCGATCACGAGCAAAAGAATCGTGGGGTCCATTCCCCATCCGTAATAACCATATCCGTACATAACTCATCACTCCCTGGAATCTCTGAACATGTCTCCTGGTTTCAACTGATATCCCCGAAGGAACGCATCCGCTTCCATGCGTTTTTTGCCTTCCAGCTGCACTTCATGAAGCACGAGTACCTTCTGGCCGCATGCTACCTGGATTCCGCCTTTGTCAGCGGCTATCACAGTTCCCGGTGCTTCCTGTGCCTGTTTTTCCAGAACAGAGCTCTTCCAGACCTTCAATGTTTTTCCATTGATAAAGGTAAAAGCGCTTGGCCATGGATCAAGGCCTCTTACCAGACGCTCCAGTTCTTCCGCATTTTTGCTGAAATCCAGAAGCCCCATTTTTTTGGAGATCATGGCAGCATATGGTGTTGGACTCTCCTCCGGCTGTTTCTCGCGGGTTGCAGTTCCGTCAAAAATGGACGGTAAAGTCTGTACCAGAAGCTCTGCACCTGCCTGTGCGAGCTTATCAAACAAGCTTCCACCTGTCTCATCTTTGGCAAGCGGAACCACGATCCTGGAAATCATATCACCGGTATCCAGACCGGTTCCCATCTGCATAATAGTAACGCCGGATTCTTTTTCACCGTCGATCACCGCCTGCTGGATCGGTGCAGCTCCACGATATTTAGGAAGCAGAGACGCATGGATATTGATACATCCGAATCTCGGCATATCCAGGATGCTCTTTGGAATGATCTGCCCGAATGCCGCAACAATGATGATGTCCGGTGCAAGATTTTTCAGTTCTTCCACAAATTCAGGATCTCTTACCTTCACCGGCTGCAGTACCGGGATCCCGTGTTTCAGTGCTTCTTCTTTTACAGGAGTAGGCATCATAGTTTTGCCTCTGCCCTTCGGTTTGTCCGGCTGTGTGATCACAGCCTCCACTTCATATCCGTTCTCTGCCAGTGCTACAAGAGGCGCCACCGCAAAGTCCGGAGTTCCCATATAAATAATCTTCATAGTATCCCGCCTTTAGTCTTCTTCATCATAAGTTACCTTGTGAAGTTCTCCCTCCACAAGTTCTGTATACATTTTTCCATCCAGATGGTCAATCTCATGACAGAATGCTCTTGCCAGAAGGCCCTCTCCCTCGTAGATCTGTTCGTTCATATTTACATCAAGTGCTTTTACCTTCACATAGTTCGGACGTGTTACCTGTCCTGCCATTCCCGGAACGCTCAGGCATCCCTCGTCACCGGTCTGCTCGCCGCTTGTCTCAAGGATCTCCGGATTGATCAGCACGATCGGGCCCTCACCTACATCGATGACAACGATACGTTTCAGGATTCCTACCTGTGGTGCAGCGAGGCCAACACCCATTGCATCATACATGGTATCCAGCATATCTGTGATCAGTTCCCCGATCCTCGGTGTCATTTTGTCTACTGTCCGGGATTTTTTTGTCAGTACAGAATCCCCCTGTACACGGATTGTTCTAAGTGCCATTTTTCTTCTCCTTTAATTCATATCAAATTGAATGTATATTTTCCGGAATCCGGAATTTATCTCTATATATTTCTCCAGCTTCTCTCTGACTGCGGTGAGAAAGCTGATATCTCTGTGCTTCAGATGGATCACCTGACGATAAACATCCTTTACCTTGCCTACCGATGCAGCTGCAGGTCCGATCATGTGAAGCTCTTCCTTCGGACTTACCCTGCGGATAAAAACTTCTATATAATACATGGCATTTTTCAGAAGCTCTTCATCCTGGCAGGCGCCAAAAACAGTCATCATATGGGCTGCTGGCGGATAATCCAGAAGCATCCGGTACCCCATTTCTTCTTTATAAAATTTCTCATAATCCTGAATAGCTGCAGCCTGGATACTGTAATGCTCCGGCTGATATGTCTGGATCACCGCCTGCCCCGGGCGGTTACCTCTGCCGGAACGTCCAACTGCCTGAGTCAGAAGCTGGAATGTACGCTCCCCGCAGTGATAGTCATCCATATTCAGTGAAAGATCTGCTGCGATCACTCCTACCAGGGTCACATCCGGAAAATCATGTCCCTTGACGATCATCTGGGTCCCCACCAGAATATCTGCCTCATGCTTTGCAAAAGAATCCAGGATCTTCTCATAGCTGTCCTTGGTCCTTGTGGTATCAAAATCCATTCGGAGTACCCTGGCTTTCGGGAATTCTTTTTCAATGACCTTCTCGATCTGCTGGGTTCCTGCCTTAAATCCACCAATGTGCGGTGAGTCACAGGATGGACAGATTTCCGGCTTCACAGTCTCATAGCCGCAGTAATGACAGATCAGACGATTGCCATTGTGTTCACTTAGAGACACATCACAGTGGGGACATTTCATAACGTGGCCGCAGGCTCTGCAGGAAACAAAGCCCGCATATCCTCTCCGGTTCAGAAACAGCATGGCCTGTTCCCTTCTTTCAAGGACCTGCTCCAGATCCCTTTTCAGCTCCAGACTCAGTACCGAGCGGTTCCCTTTCTTTAATTCTTCCCGAAGATCCACGATCGATACCTGCGGAAGCGGCCTTTCTTCATAACGTGCGTTTAACTTTACCAGAAGATATTCTCCGTCACAGGCATGACTGTAGGCTTCCAATGACGGAGTAGCTGATCCCATGACCACACGGGCATGTTCCATCCGTGCCCTCTCAATAGCGGTCTCACGGGCATGATATCTTGGCGTATTCTCACTTTTGTAGGTGGGTTCATGCTCTTCGTCGATAACGATCAGCCCCAGATCTGCAAATGGCGTGAACAATGCAGATCTGGGTCCTACCATCACCTGGATCTCACCACGTTTTGCTCTTTTGAACTGATCATAGCGTTCTCCCTGGGAAAGTCTGGAGTTCAGAACCGAAACCTTATCTCCGAACATGGCATAAAAGCGCCGGACTGTCTGATAGGTAAGTGCGATCTCAGGGATCAGCACGATCGCCTGTTTTCCCTCCTCCAGCACCTTCTGGATCAGTCGCATATAAACCTGCGTCTTTCCGCTTCCGGTCACTCCGAAAAGAAGTGCAGGCCTTGGGTCCGGCTCCTGCCATTCCCGAAAGATCTGCTCTGCCGCCAAAAGCTGTTCCTGGTTCAGACTAAGCTCCATGTTCTCCTTCACCAGGCCGAGCCCCTCGGGAATGCGATACATTTCCTGACTTTCAATAGTTATCAGACCTTTTTTTTCAAAAAAATCAAGAACGGAAATGCCGGCTCCAAGCTCTTTGGAGGCATAGGTATAATCTAGGCTCCCGGCCTCCAGGATTGCCCGAAGGAACCGCTCACGTGCTTTAAAGCGGCTGCCTTCCAGCTTGCCAAGAAGTGCCTGACCCTCTTCCTTTTTTCCTGTAAAAAAAATCAGCCTTTTCTCTTTTGCACGGACCTTGTCTTTTACAGGCAGAACTGTTTTCAGCGCCTGGATCATGGTGGAGCCATAGGTCTCCTTCATCCAGGCCGCAAGTGCGATCAGCCGAGATTCTGTTGTCTCACTGTCTGTGGACACTCCCCGGATCTCCTTGAGCTTTGACGCATCATATTTTGCCGTTCCGGAGATCCCGGTCACATAGCCTTTCCGAAGGGTATTTCCCTTTCCGAAGGGCACTGTGACCACAACTCCGGGTTTTATTGCCTGCACCAGCTCCTCAGGTACACGATACTGAAAATCCCGGTCCAGCTTTTCATGAGAAATGTCAATGATCACATCTGCATAGATCATCCATTTACGCTTTCTGATCTTCTTCCAGGATCTCCCGGATCAGTACACGCTCATCCATGGGATATTTCTTACCCTTGATCTCCTGATAATCCTCATGGCCCTTTCCGGCAAGGACGATGATATCTCCCGGCTCACCGTGATGGATTGCGTAGGCGATCGCCTCTTTACGATCCGGGATCTCTACATATTTTCCATCTGTTTTTGCCATTCCGATCTTGATATCATCGATGATGGCCTGTGGATCCTCATCTCGCGGATTATCTGAAGTAATGATGGTCAGATCTGCCATCTTTCCTGAAACCTCACCCATCTCATAACGGCGCAGCTTGGAACGGTTTCCGCCACAGCCAAACAGGCATACCAGTCTGTGCGGATCATATTCCTTCAGTGTTCCGAGAAGGCTCTCCAGCGCCATGGCATTATGTGCGTAATCGATCATCAGTGTGAATTCGTCAGATACCTTGATCATCTCAATACGGCCTTTGACCCTGGCCACCTTCAGAGCTTTGATGATATTCTCCTCGGATACCTTAAAATGGCGGCAGATGGCAATGGCAGTCAGAGAATTGTAAATGCTGAACTTACCTGGAATATCGATCTCCACAGGAAAATCCATAAGTCCCTTAACATGATAGGAAATTCCCAGATAGCCCTTTCTTCCAACGAGTCTGGCGCCCTCTGCACGGAGATCTGCTTTTTCGGAAAATCCATAGGTTTCAAGTTTACAGGTGTGGCCTTCGATAATGCGGTCAAAGTGTTCATCGTCACGATTTACGATACCAACCTTACACTGTCTGAGAAGCATGGATTTGCAGTGCAGATAATCATCAAAGTCCTTGTGCTCATTCGGTCCGATATGATCTGGTTCAATATTTGTGAAAATTCCAAAATCAAACACAAATCCCTGGGTCCTGTGAAGCATCAGGCCCTGTGAGGAAACCTCCATAACGACCGCATCGCAGCCTGCTTCTACCATATCATGAAAATATTTCTGTACCATATAGGATTCCGGTGTCGTGTTGGCTGCCGGGATATGCTTCTCCCCGATAACAGCCTCGATGGTTCCGATCAGACCAACCTTATATCCGGCATTCTCAAGGATCGATTTCACCATATAGGTTGTAGTTGTTTTTCCTTTAGTTCCGGTGATACCGATGGTTTTGAGCTTTTCTGCCGGATGTCCGAACCATGCTGCTGAAATAAAGGCCATGGCGTAACGGGTATCCTCTACCTGGATCACTGTCACATCCTCCGGTGCCTCCACCGCTTCTTCCACGATGAGTGTCTTCGCACCCTTTGCCACAACATCAGGTATAAATTTATGTCCATCCACGACCGCACCTCTGATGCAGATAAAAAGGCTCCCTTCTTCTACTTTGCGGGAATCATATACAACAGAAGAAACCTCCTGCTCTGTACTTCCCTGAAGGCATTTGTATTCAAGATGTTCCAATAAGGATAAAAGATTCATTTTTCTCCTCCATCTTCCCTTTTTCCGGTCTGACGGGCAGCACACCGGAGGCGGGAAATATACTGTTCTTATTTTCTGTACATACCATATAGAATAGCACACCTCCCCCCTGTTTTCAACGTTTCTTTGAGGTACGGCCGCCTTGTAAAATATCCGCTTGTTACTATTCACTCCGTTCTCAGTAACATCAGCTTTTTCCATAAATATCCGCATATTTTTTCCGAAGCCAGATGCCGCCCAGCACAGTCACCAAAGCTGTCACTGCCAGAAGCGTCCACAAATCCCTCCTGGTATCATCTCCGGTCTTCGGATGTGTGGACGCAGTTCTTGCCATCTGTATCTGACCGGAAGCCGGACCCTGGTCATCTCCCTGCAAAGGCAGCCCTTCTTCCGGCGTAATAGCCACCTCTCCTTTTACCATGACAGAAGCGGAGGCCTCCATCAATCGCTCTCCGGTTTCCTTGCTTGTGACCGTCACCTGGTTAAAAAGCTTCTGATCCGCTATTTTTCCCGGGATCTTCACCACAGCCTGAAGAGAAACTGCCTCTCCCGGCGGGATCTGTTGGATCATTGCCTTTGTACGGCTGCTGTTGAGCGTTACACCTTCCTGCTCCAGAAACTGTGCATGGATCCCTGCTGCCTGAAAGCGCTCCGTTCCCACAACCGAATGAAGCGTTTTTTCACCGGTATTCACGATACAGATCTGATAGGTCACAGTCTCACCCGGTGTAGCGGTTTCTTTGTCTGCAGTTTTCTTTACAGAAAGATCCGCCTTCAGTGCCTCCAGACCATTTATAGTGGAAGCGTTCTTCCGGATCACCTCCTCCACTCTGTCCTTCACCCTGGCCTCTGCTTCCACCTGGTGCTCCAGATCTTTTTCCTGTTCATCCAGAAGCGGCGCCTGTACATAAAAGCTCCTGCTCTCTCCGGCTTTTAATTCTGCAAATTCCGCCACAGCCCCTTCTGTTAGAAGGCCTTCTGCATCTTCCCACAGCTGCCGGATCTTAGGGCAGGAAAGGCTGCTGGTCAGACGGATATCTGCAAGATCCAGCTTTCCGGTATTGGCTATCTCTACCTGATAACGGATGGTCTGCCCTGCTTTCATTTTTTCATTCTGTGCAATTACCGACAATTCCATATCAGCCTCAGCAGCCTCCACGTCCAGCATAGGCGAGATTCCCTCTGCGATCACCAGCTCTTCCCCGTTTTCTTCTGTCATGAGAAAGGTTCCCGCACCGGTACAGTCCTTCTGAAGCGGTTCCTCCTGAGTCACAGGATAACTGCTTTTCTCTGCCGGAAAACGGTATTCCTGCCGCAAGATCAGCGGGATACGGAAAAAGATCTCATCCTGCCCGTTCTGCTCCACGTTCAGCACGCTTTCCAGCTTTGTGATCTCTGTAGCTTCACCGCTCTGGCTCCTTACAGAAATCTGCTGTGCAGCCATATTTTTCGGGACAGAATCCGTTTCCGGAACAAAATACTCCGAAATATACGTGACCAGCGTCAGCTTTTGCGTCTCCTCAGACTCACCTTCCTCTTCATTCCCTACATTTTCCCCTCCGGTCGACGTTCCTTCCGGTGTGAGCGGACCCGTTTTCTCCTGCTCTTCATCCTCCGGCTGTACTGTTTCCCCGGATGCCAGCTGCTCCACGTGCTCATATCCTTCCTCCATTTCTATTCCGATTCCTTCCCCAACCTTATCCACCGGCAATTCCTGTTCTGCCTTCTCTTCCTGCTGCAAGTCATCCTCAGCCTTTGAAAGTTCCTGTTCTGGCTCTTCTTCCTGCTGCAAGTCATCCTCCGGCAGCTCCTGCTCTGGCTCCTTTTCCTGCTGCCAATCATCCTCCGGCAGCTCCTGCTCTGGCTCCTTTTCCTGCTGCCAATCATCCTCTGGCAGCTCCTGCTCTATCTCTTCTTCCTGCTCCACCGATGAATCTTCAATCTTCTGAAGTTCATCGTCCCACTTCTCATTTTTCTTCTTATCCTCCGAAAACCTTCTCCCGGACAGCCATTCATTCAGGCCACGAATCCGGATCCCAAGCTCCGCCTGTCCGGATTCTATGTCTTTCCAGAACACACTCTGATCGATAAACGGTGCCTGTCCCGGCAAAAAATCTGCTCCCAGAGTCAGCTTCGGTTCTATTGTTCCCCCCAGCATGGCTCCTGCCAGCACTGTCACAATTCCGGCTTTCTTCATCTGTTTCCATATTCTGTTTTTCATGGCTTTTCCTCATTTCTGCCTGATCTGGCATTTCTTATACACATGTTTTTTTTACAGAAACTTACTTTTCCACAGACAAAGGCATCCCTCCCCGGCAAATGGTGCATGATCAATGTTTTTTTCGATAAAATAAAATGGATTTCTGCATCGAAACGATGCGTGAACAGATCCCGCAGAATGCAGGATCAAGACTTTTTCAATGTATCACATTTTCAGACCATGCGCAACCGGATATAAAAATTATAAAGTTTGTTTAAACTTTCTTTATAAATTTTCCATTTCTTTTAGATTAACGACATATTTTAAACATATTTTCTCTATATAATAGGTGTTGGATAGATGAAAAACCACTCTCTATCTCCCCCCTCAAAAAATAGTAGGAAGCAAACCGTCTGACTGGATCAGGCGGTTTTTCCTGTCTCGGAAAACACTCGATTTTCTATTGCATTTCCCACATAGGTCTTTTATAATAAAATATAATACTCGTGCATCGTTTTCGATGTACTCGTTACTGAATACAGTAACTGATTTCATTCCAATTTTTAAGAGAAACGAGGTATTTCCTATGAGCGAAAAAACCGTAGTAGTTGCATTAGGCCACCGGGCACTTGGCACCACACTTCCAGAGCAAAAAACAGCTACAAAACTCGCAGCGAAGGTAATCGCAGATCTGGTAGAGGAGGGAACCCGCGTAGTGATCTCCCACAGCAACGGTCCGCAGGTAGGGATGATCCACACCGCAATGAATGAATTCGGTAAGGCACATCCTGATTATACATTTGCACCAATGTCCGTATGTTCCGCCATGAGCCAGGGTTATATCGGCTATGACCTTCAGAACGCCATCCGTGCTGAGCTTATCTCCAGAGGGATCTACAAACCGGTCAGCACAGTTCTGACACAGGTTGTCATCGATCCATACGATGAAGCATTTGCAGAGCCGGAGAAGATCATTGGACGTGTTCTTAACGCAGAAGAGGCCGAGGCTGAAGAAGAAAAAGGAAACTTTGTCACAAAGGTGGGCGAGGGTCAGTACAGACGTATCCTTGCAGCACCGAAGCCACAGAAGATCGTAGAGATTGAAACCGTAAAGGTCCTCTCTGCAGCAGAGCAGATCGTCATTGCTGCAGGCGGCGGCGGAATCCCGGTTCTTGAGCAGGGAACTCAGCTGAATGGTGCCAGCGCCATCATCGAGAAAGACCTGGCAGCAGGACTTCTTGCAGAAGAACTGAACGCTGACACTCTGATGATCCTTACAAGCGTCGAGAAAGTAAGCCTTGACCATAATACGGATCACGAATCTTATCTGGATACTATTTCCACAGAAGATGCCAAGAAATATATTGCCGGCAAACAGTTTGCGGCAGGCTCCATGCTTCCTAAGATCGAAGCAGGTGTTTCCTTCGTGGAGAAGGGAACCGGACGCCGTACCATCATCACAGACATGGCCCATGCAAAAGACGGCTACCGTGAGAAGACCGGAACTATCATTAAATGATCATTTTACGGACTCAGAATACAAAGTGAACTATAAAATTTCACTTTACATAAAAATATCCCGCAGACGGCTGCTGGTCTTACCGGCAGCTCTGCGGGATATTTTTATATTGTCTGGCTGTCCGATCACTGTTCCACAGTTGATCGGACAGCCAATATTTACATAGATTTTCGCTCAGCGATCTCAGCCATCTTCGCCTCATTCAGGCGGGTATCTCCATGGACACGGCTGTAGGAAAGATATCCGTTCATACGGTCGATCTTGGTCAGATTTCTGGAACCGCAGACAGGGCATACATCCATCTCCAGTTCCTCATGACCACAATCGTCACAGTATGCAAGAGAAAGGTTCACTCCCTCATAATATCCCAGATCCATGGCTCTGCGGATCAGTGTACGGATAGCTTCCTTATTGTAGCCGATCGGATAACGTACATACTGAATCTTACCTCCATTGCAGAGTTCCCAGAAACGTCCCTCCAGATCCTGTTTCTCGATCGGAGTTACATCCTCTGTTACATGGCAGTGGAAGCTGTTGCTCACATATGGTCTGTCAGAAACGCCCTCAATGATTCCATACATCTTACGGAACTGCTCTACCTGCAGGCCACAAAGACTCTCTGCCGGTGTTCCGTAGATCGCATAAAGATAACCATCTTCCTTCTTGTACTGATTTACCTTGTCATTGATATATTTCAGGACCTCCAGAGCAAACGCCCCATCCTCGGCAATGGATTTGCCATTGTAAAGTTCCTGAAGCTCATTTAACGCTGTGATACCGAAGGAAGCTGTCATAGGCTTCAGGATCTTGCCAATCTTTTCATTCGGTTTCAGATGTCCGCCGTAGAAACCGCCTTCACAATATGCAAGCGGGTTGGTGGATGCACGCATCTGTCCCAGATATTCGTAAGTGCGGATGTGCAGGTTACGGATCATTTCCAGATAGAAATCCAGAACCTCATAAAAATCTCTGCTCTCCGCTCTGGCCTTTGCAAGGATCATCGGAAGATGAAGGCTTACCGCACCAATGTTAAAACGTCCCACAAAAACAGGCGTATCATTCTCATCCGCCGGCTCCATACCGCCACGCTCATACCACGGACTTAAGAAAGCACGGCATCCCATCGGGCTGATGACCTTCTTGTATTTCCTGTACATACTGGAAATATAGCCTGCGCCGGACATAGACAGCCAGTCCGGATACATGGTTTTGGAGGAACACTCCACACCAGCCTCAAAAATATCCTCACAGCACTTTCCTGGACCATGGATCTCTTTGTCATAAAGGAATACGATCTTCGGGAAAAGTACCGGTTTCTTGTGTCCGGCCTTACCCTGTCCTCCCTGATGGACCTCAAGAAGGGAAATCGTACACATCTTCTCAAACTGCTCGGTTCCGAGACCAAGTGTCACCGTAACAAACGGATAATCACCTCTGGAAGAACCGACGGTATTCAGCTTGTACTCAATTCCCTGCCAGCCCTGGTCATAATCCCTGCGGACCTTATCAAGAGCATACTCAATAGCTCTCTCCTCACGGCCACTCCAGCTCTCGTCCGAGTATTTCATAAATTCGGAAATATATTTATCATAGCTCTTCTTTGCATACGGTGCCAGGATCTTATCAACCTCCGGCACTGTAAAGCCACCATACTGCTGTGCTGCTGTACTGAGAATGATATCCCCCATAACATCAAAGGCTGTATCCAGAGTCTTCGGCTCGTTATACCAGACATTACCCATCTCAAAACCGCCACTTAAAACAGCTGCCACATCGAACAGACAGCAATTCATGGTATCCAGACGTGCAGACTGGTCATGAATATAAATGTAGCCGTCCTTACATGCCTGAAGCTCATTACGGTTCATAAAAAACTTCCGATAGAGTTCCTTGTTCAGCTCATTAAAGATCAGGCTTCGTTTCGTGGCAACAAGGGCGCTGTCTGTATTGGCATTACTTTTATCACCGATATAACGGATCGCCTGACTCTTGGTATAGACATCATCCATCATATGGATAAAATCCAGCTTGTAATTCCGATAATCACGGTAGCTCTTGGCAACTGCCGGATTCACACGCTCCAGAGCCCCCTCCACGATATTGTGCATCTCCTGGATCTCAATCTCATTCTTTCCAAGGGAATCCGCATGCTCCTGGGCAAAACGGCAGATAAAATCCTTCTCCTCGTCTGAAAAAGTATAAAGAATACGCTCTGCGGATTTGTTCACGGCAGCCACGATCTTCTGCGGATTAAACTCCTCTCTTGTCCCGTCTTTCTTGATCACATATAACATTGCTCATCCCTCCCTGTGCTATATATAAGTCGCTATGCAAAATACTATATATAGTACCTATATCTTCTATATATTGTTTTTCATCTATATGTTGTGCTAGGCATGAGTATAACACAGCTGAGGAGAAAAGAAAAGGGATATTTCTGTATACACGAAAATACAGACACTTAGCACTGCCTGATCTCACTGCAGAAATATTCTCACAAATTTGTTCCGATCCAGTCTGCAAGAAAATCCCATAATTTCGGAAGCAGAATGGCCAGTGTCACTATAAACCATATGATCCAGCCTGCCCCGCTGCTTTTCTGATCTTTTTTTTGCTGTTTTTTTCCCTGATCTAAAACTTCTGCACGATTTCTGCCCACCGTTGTTTTATTCCTGGTATTAACTGCCGCTGCAGTCTTACGTCCGGCTGCTGCACCTGTATTCCGGCTTCTGGTTAGATTCCGATTCAAATCGGTATTGCGGCTTGCATTCGTATTCCGATTTATATTTGTATTCCGGTTTGCGTTCGTATTCCGGTTTACGTTTCCGTTATGTTGTGTTGTTTGATCAGCATCCTGTCCATACTGCCGCATCATATCCCGCACTTTGGCGGAAGCATGTTTATAATGTATCTCCCGGGGCTCATTCAGATGATATAACACCTCATCATTTCTGTAAGGCATCCCACATAATGAACACCTGCCATTTACAACCTTACCCCCACAAACCTGACACCTTTGACCTGCCATAAGCTCCCTCCATTCTATCCGTCAAAACGGATATTTATATTTCCGTCGTAAACATAAGCATTCTTTTTTCAGTATATCACACCAGGCATTTAATACCCAGCATTTTTCTACGATACCCCAAAAGACTTCCCCTCTCATTATATTGCCACTCCACCCATTTTCTGTTATAATACCCCACAGAGCAATAAGCCTAAAAATCATCAGGAGGAGCCGATAATGAATACAATCACAATCCCCGCAACCTATCATGCAGACCTGAACCTCCATGACACACAGATTGCGATCAAAACAGTAAAAGATTTCTTCCAGCAGACACTCTCCCAGAAGCTGAACCTTCTTCGAGTATCCGCTCCAACATTTGTAGCACCGGAATCCGGCCTTAACGACAACCTTAATGGTGTAGAGCGCCCGGTAAGCTTTGATATCAAGGCTATCGAAGGAAGCAACGCCGAGATCGTACACTCCCTTGCCAAATGGAAACGCTACGCACTGAAAAAATACGGATTTTCTCACGGAGAAGGTCTTTACACAGATATGGTAGCCATCCGCCGGGATGAAGATCTGGACAATATCCACTCTGTTTACGTAGACCAGTGGGACTGGGAAAAGATCATCTCCAAAGAAGAACGTTCCATGGAGACTCTCAAGGAAACCGTACGCACCATTTACAGTGTCCTTCGTAAAACCGAGAAATACATGGCTGTACAGTATGACTACATCGAGGAGATCCTTCCAAAGGATATCTTCTTTATCACAACTCAGGAGCTTCTTGACATGTATCCGGACTGCACACCGAAGGAACGTGAATATCGGATCACCCGTGAAAAGGGCGCTGTCTTCCTTATGAAAGTCGGCAAAACCCTTACCAACGGCGAGCGCCACGACGGACGTGCCCCGGACTATGATGACTGGGAACTGAACGGTGATATCCTCGTGTACTATCCGGTACTTGACATTGCCCTTGAGCTTTCCTCAATGGGAATCCGTGTTGACGAGGACGCACTTGACCGCCAGCTCACCGAAGCAGGCTGTGATGACCGAAGAGATCTTCCATTCCAGAAGGCCATCCTGAACAAAGAGCTTCCGTACACCATCGGCGGTGGTATCGGACAGTCCAGAATCTGTATGTTCTTCCTTCGTAAAGCACACATCGGAGAAGTACATGTCTCTCTCTGGCCGAAGGAGATCACAGATGCTGCAGAGACACACGGACTTCAGCTTCTCTAAAACAGCCTACAGATTTATTTATAATTTTCGCGGAAATGAGGTAATAACGTGAACATTCTGTTTTTTCTGATTCCCAAAAGCGAAGTAGCCTACATCTTTGAGGATGAAACTCTTCGCCAGACCCTTGAAAAAATGGAGCACCGCAAGTACTCCTGCATTCCTATCCTCACCATGGACGGCAAATATCTCGGCACCATCTCAGAGGGAGATCTCCTCTGGGGCATGCGCCGTGCAGATATCCACGACATCAAGGAAACAGAGGGAATCCCGATCATGGCGATCCCACGTCGCGCCACCTACAAACCGGTCCATGCAGATTCCAATATGGAAGATCTCCTGGATCGCGCCATTAATCAGAACTTCGTGCCGGTGGTAGATGACCAGGGCTCCTTCATCGGGATCATAACCAGAAAATCTATCATCAAATACTGTTACAACGAAATAAAAGCCGCACAGAAAACTGCCGGTGAAGAAATCCACTGAGCAGCGGAAAGAAAAAGGATGGCTTCCGTTCCTGCACAGGTAGGAATCGGAAGCCATCCTTTTTTGATCCGGCAGTTGTATTCCGGATTTTTATTTTATTTTTTCGCGGATCATACTCAGTGCATCTTCATCTGCCACAACCGTGAGATCCGGGTGAAGCTGCAGGATAGATGCCGGAACCTTCGGTGTGATCGGTCCGTACAGGGAATTATACAGGGCTTCTGCCTTGGATGTTCCCGTTGCCACAAGAAGGATCTTTTTTGCAGCCATGATATTCCCGATTCCCATAGTGTAGGCCTGTTTCGGGACCTCATCCATGCTTTCAAAAAACCTTGAATTGGCTCTGATGGTACTTTCTGTCAGATCCACACAATGGGTTTCTTTTTCAAAGGCATCTCCTGGTTCATTAAAGCCGATGTGTCCGTTCCCGCCGATACCAAGCAGCTGCATATCCACACCTCCGGTTTGCCGGATGATTTCGTTATACTGTGCACATGCCTTATCGCTATCCTCTTCCAGTCCGTCAGGCACAAAGGTCCGTGCTTTGTCAATATTTACATGGTCAAAGAGATTATGATCCATAAAATAGCGGTAGCTCTGGTCATTGTCGCCGGAAAGTCCCTTGTACTCATCCAGATTCACACTTGTCACCCTGGAAAAATCCAGATCCCCTTTTTTGTACCATTCTACCAGTTGTGCATACATGCCCACAGGCGTGGAACCGGTAGCCAGTCCAAGAACTGCATCCGGTTTCATGATAATCTGTGCAGACATGATATTGGCTGCTTTTCTGCTTACATCCTGATAATCTTTTCCTGCGTAAATAATCATAGTTTTTTCCTCAGCTCTTATTCTGCGATCAGTTTATCCAGAAGCTCCTTGGCCATACGGATATCTTTTTTCTGTTCCTCACCGGAGATCTCACGCTCAATGGTAATATCTCCCTGATAACCGATCTCTTTCAGCTTTGCAATAAATGCAGAATAATTTACTTTACCCTGGCCAAGGGGAACCTCATCACCCAGATGATGTCCATCTGTTGGATATTTTCCATCTTTTCCGTGAATTCCCATGACATACTCACCGAAAACCTCCAGAGCATCTACCGGATTTGCCTTTCCGTACATGATCAGGTTTGCAGGATCAAGGTTAATTCCCACATTTCCTTTTCCGACAGCTTTCTCAATATCCTGGATCGCACGCTTTAATGTTACAGGAGTCTCCTGTCCTGTTTCAAACAGGAAGTTCTGACCATTTTCCTTACATTTTTCCACAATAGCCTTACATGCAACCAATACTTCCTCGTATTTCGGGTCGTATGGATTTTCCGGCATATAGCCAACGTGTGTTGCCAGGTCTGTCACATGGATCTTTTTCGCAAAGTCAGAACCTTCCATAAGCATCTTCAGTCTCTCAACTCTGTAATCAGACGGAATCAGGCCAAGTGTCAGCTGTCCTTCATAGAAATCCCATACTCTGCGGCCTTCCCATCCGCACCAGAATGCGGTTGCGTGGATCCCGTATTTCTCCAGACCTTTATTAATAGCCTCTGCCATAGCATCGTCCTGAAGTGTTGGACGATCCCAACATACCAGCTGGCAGCTATCCACACCCATTTCCTTCAGCTCCGCAAATTTTGCATCAATATCTGTATTGCTTGTAAATTCGATCAAAACTCCAACTTTCATAGGTTCTGTTCTCCTTCCAGTATTATCTCATATTATACTACTTATACCACCAAGATCAGCCTTTTACCGCACCGGCAGTAATACCACCTACAATATGCTTCTGCATCACAACAAAGAAGATAAGACTCGGTATCATGGACATTACGATTCCGGGAAGTGCATGCTCCCAGTCTGCTGTCTGTGCGGAAAACTGCATGTACAGTGCATTCTGGATATTCATTGCCACTGTGTTTCCGCCAACGATCAGCTGGTTGGTGATGATATCATTCCAGGTTGCCAGTGCATCCAAAACAACGACCGTCGTGAGGATCGGTTTCAGAAGCGGAAGTACAATGCTGAAATAGGTGCGGATCTTACCTGCGCCGTCAATACATGCACACTCTTCCAGATCGATAGGAACATTTTTTACAAATCCATGGATCATGTATACTGCCAGAGGCATACATAAGCCCACACTTACCAGAATATATCCGGTTCTTGTTCCAGTCAGTTTCACGTTGGAAACCAGTCTTGTCAAGGTGATCATGTAAGACTGGAACGGAACCATCATCGGCATGATGATCAGAACAAAGCATATTTTGCTAAGTCTGCTTTTTGTTCTTGCGAGCTTATAGGCTGCCATCGGCGCCATAAGCACTACCAGGATGACAGTGCAGAATGTATAAAGCAATGTATTAAAGATCAGAGACGGGAAACCGAATTTCGTCCAGGTCTCCATATACATCTTCAGGCTCCATGACTTGGGCAGAGCCAGAAAGTCCTGCAGCATATCATTATAGGGTTTAAATGAGTTTATAAAGATCAATACCAGCGGCATCAGCCAGAAGATCGCACATACAAAAATAATGATCGTCAGTGCATTCACCTGCCGCAGGTTCTTTGGTTTCTTCTTCATTATGCCTCAACCTCCTTACTCTTGGTAATCTTCATCTGAATTGCTGTAATGATCAGAACAAATACTACAAATACAAGAGATTTGGCAGTAGCAAGACCATATTTGCTGTTAACAAAAGCTTCCTTATAAATATTATACGCAACGGAAACAGTTGAATTCGCAGGTCCGCCCTTTGTAAATACCATGATAATATCGAATAACTTAAACGCAAATGTCATTGATGTCAGCATACAGATCGAGATCGCAGGCATGATCATCGGAATTGTGATCTTGCGGAATACCTGGAAAGAGGTTGCTCCGTCGATTCTTGCCGCTTCCAGAAGCTCTCCCGGAACTGCAATGATTCCTGCGATATAATTGACCATGTAAAAACCAAGATTCTGCCATACTGCCATGACAACAACTACATAAAAAGCAAGCTTCGGTGTTCCAAGCCAGCTCCAGTTAAAGAATTCCCATCCTGTAACACTGTAAAGAGCCTCAAAGCCAGGTCCCAGGATAAATTTCCAGATCAGACTGATCGCTGTCAGACTGATGATATAAGGAATATAATAAAAAGCACGACCAAGACTGTTCACTTTGTTCTCACGTGCCATTACGACAGCGACTGTGAGAGAAACAATGTTTACGATAACAACATAAAATACTGCAAATTTAAGAGTAAATCTGACACCTTTCCAGAAAAGCGGGTCAGCAGTAAAGATCTTCACATAGTTGGCAAGTCCTACAAATTCCATGTTCTTGCCGATTCCATTCCAATTAAATACCGAATAGTACAGATTCATTACAAATGGAATATCTGTGGCAAACAGTACAAAAACGACTGCCGGAAAGACAAACAATGCAAAAATTGCCAGATCCTTTGTTTTTTTGTTTTTCAATCCTATCCCCTCCAGAAATTCATTTTTTCTTTGGTTTATATTTGGGAAACAGGCAAAGCTGCTGCCTGTCTCCCTCTTTTGTCAGTTACATTCCGTCAGCCCAAAATCAACAAATCTGTTTCTCTTCGGCTCCTGGAGTTCCTTGTTACTCTGCTGATGTCCAGAAATCCTGGAAGAGCTGTGTTACTTCATCTGCGCTCATGTCTCCAAGCATGTAAGACTGGAGATACGGACCACACTCATCTGCGTAGCTGCCAGGAGCAATCGTGTGGATCCAGCCGTTTGTCTTTCCAGCGTCGATATAGGTCTTGGCATCATTTGCAAGAGCGCCGGTCACTTCCATATCAGACTTTGCACCAGGAACAGCTCCTACACCTTCTGCCATCCATTTCTGGCCTTCTTCGGATGTAAGGATAAACTCACAATACTCTTTTGCAAGATCCAGATTCTTGGAATCTTTATTTACAATATAAGTCCAGTTACAGGAGGATAATACAGTTGCATCATCTTCACCGGCGCCTACCGGGAATGGAAGAAAATGCAAGATTTGCATCCGGATTAAAGGAATCCAGTGTAGACTGGCACCAGTCACCCATATGGATCATAGCTGCATCGCCGTTTGCAAGCATATTCTCTGATGTCTCCCAGTCAACCTCAAGCGGCTTGTCCGGACCATACTCTACAGCAAGATCAAGGAACTTGTAAAGGTTCTCCCAGTTAGGCATATCTGCAAATGCTGTCTCACCGGATTTGATCGCATCTACTGTCTCAGCAGCTGTTTTGTCTTTGTCGATCATGAAATGTGTTGCAACCTGTCCTAATACCCATGTTTCCTTTGCAGCAAGTGCAAACGGAGTGATGCCTGCATCCTTCAGCTTCTTGCATGCCTCTTCCAGCTCATCCATGTTTGTCGGAAGCTTGTCGATACCAGCTTTCTCAAAGCAGTCCTTGTTGTAGATCAGGCCCATGTTCTCATAGGTCCATGGAAGAGATTTTACATTTCCCTCGTCATCTTTTCCAAGGTTTACAGCGTCCTCATTGAACTTGTCCAGAACTTCTGTATCATTGCTCCAGTCGTAAGCATAATCATAGTACATTTTCGCTTTTGTTCCGGCCTCAGCATCAAATACGTCTGGTGTATCACCGGAGTTTACTCTGGACTGAAGCAGTGTGTCGTAATCGTTGGCTGCATGCTGTACATCAACAGTCACACCCGGATGTGATTTCTCGAAGGCTTTTACCATCTCGTCATATTCTTCCAGACCATAAGCATGTGCATCAAATACATTCAGTGTTACATTTTCTTCAGCATGTGCAGTTACCCCTCCTGCAACTACCATTGATGAGATCATTGCTGCTGATAACAGAATAGAAATCACTCTTTTTTTCATTTGCATATCCTCCTTTTGAATAGCTTTTTTTATTTTTCTCACTGCCTTTCAGTGAAAATTTCATTATTTGTTTTCGTGTGTGTTTACATACTCTTTTGCCGCATTCCACTCTTTAATCCCAAGCTGTACGGATCTTACTCCTTCGATCAAAGGAGCAACCTCTACAGGTTTATCTTCTCTGACGCATTCCTGGAAATATTTGATCTCTGTATAATATGGTCCCAGATTGGAGACATTGATTCCCGCCACATCACTCTCGCCTTCATATTCAGCTTTGAGCTCTGGCGTCTCCACAGTTCCGTCTTTCTTATATACTGTCAGGCTCGGTGACTGAGCACCGTTAAATTCTATCGTAGCATCCTCAAAATGTGCACGGAACGCTGCATGGAACTTCATTGCCGATGACTCATCCCAAATACCCTCTGCTGTAGCAAAAACATCTCCGAATTCATACTCCGTGATGATATGATTGATCATGCCACTTTCAAATCTGCTGGCTTTTACCTGGAAGCTGTCCGGCTCACCCAGCATATAACGCAGAAAATCAAGATCATGCACGTGAAGATCCAGCACAACGGAACCACTCTTTTCTTCATTATGGAACCAATCCTCAAATCCCCATTTCACATCTCCGCTGATACGCTCCATAGTAATGGATTTCAGCTTTCCGAATTTTTCTGTGTCGTAAGCTTCCTTCAGATATTTATATTCCTCAAAGGAACGTACTACCTGTCCTACCATAACCTTCTTCCCGGATCTTTTTTCTGCTTCAAGAAGCATCTGGCAATCCTCTTCGGTCAGACATACCGGTTTTTCCACCAGTACATTCATCCCTTTTTCCAGTGCCTTCACTGCATGTTCTGCATGCAGATAGCTTGGAAGACAGATATGTACAATATCCAGCTGCTCCTTTTCGATCAGTTCCATTCCGTATTCATATGTGGCAGCTTCCGGAAAATATGATGCCGCTTTGTCCAGAAATTCTTTTCTGCAGTCAGACAGGGCAACTACCTCAACATCATCCTCTTTTTCTGATAAGACTTTCAGGGATAAGTAATGAGTCGTTCCCATTCCGCCGCATCCAATCACGCCTATTCTCATCTCTCTACCTCTCTTTATTTGTCCAGTGGCCTAACTAATATTTCAAAAAATAAAAGTTTTTTGCAAAAACATCTGTGTTTCTTGTTACAAACTCTCTTTTTTGCTGTTCTTAGCTTGGATTTAGGATAGCATTCTTTGCCGTATCTGTCAACATTCTTTCCCGTTTTTTCGTCTTTCAATGTGCATTTCTTCTATAATAAACAATATCTCGAGTATTTTTTGTGCATTTTGCACATTTGTAATCAATTATTTCTATCACTGTACTATTTATCTCCGTTTTTTTACCAGTCTTCCGAAAAAATGCCTGTATTATATTGCTCTTCATTTTAGAATTGTCGTATTTTTATATTTTTCCTTCTATAAATAGTCAATATTTTCTTTGTACAGCCACATATTGATTATTTTCTGCATCTATGATAGGATATATTTAGTACGGAGACTTTACCATTTTTCGGTACCGTTTATTTTTAAAGGATTGGAGATGAAAAGAAACTATGAAACTTGTTAATCAGCAGGTTATTAAGAACACGAATATGAAACGGCTCTATACTTCCATCTATTCCAGTCCCGGAATATCCAGAGCACACCTTGCCAAGCAAACGAAGCTCAGCAAAACAACCGTATCTACTCTTGTAGATGAACTGATCGAACGGGGATTCATTGTGGACAACGGTATCGGAGAATCCGACAGCATCGGACGTAAGCCGAACTGCCTTCAGGTCCGGATGAACAGCTACTACGTTGTTGTCATGAACTGGCATGAAAATGCTGTCGAAGCTTATCTTGTGGACATTGCCGGTACTTCCGTCTTTCATGAATCACGGAAGCTTTCCGAAGACGAAAATCATGTCGCATGCTCCGGCTCCTGTTTCCAGGAATCCATTCTGGAACACTGTGCTCCTGACCGTATCCTTGGCATCTGCATAGTAATGTCCGCCATGATCGACGCCTCCAGCAATGAAGTATATTCCACGACCCTGAATCTGCCTTCCATGGAAAGCACTCAGATCATTAAATCTCTGAAGACTGCATTCCCGGGATACCCGGTTGATCTTCTCAATGATACCGCCTGCTATTCCTACGCGGAAAAGGTCTATGGCAATATAAAAGAGAAAAATTTTGCTTTTCTCAATTTCGGCCGCGGCATCGGTGCCACCCTTTTCACAGAAGGAAGCATGCTTGGAACTGCCAGTGGTTCCTCTACCCAGTTCGGCCATTATTCCATCGATCCTCACGGTCCGGAATGTATCTGCGGAAATCACGGATGTCTGGAAGTTATGATCTCGGAGCAGGCTCTGAAAAACAGGATCCCGGAATTCGGACAGATTCCATCCTTAAGCGCACTTTCAGAAATCACCTTCTCAGATCTGGGAAAGGCTGCCACCTTCCGCGATCCAACCGCTCTTGCTATGGTAAAGGAGATGGCATGGGAGCTGTCCATCGCCCTGAGTAATCTGATCAGTACCGTAAATCCATCTCTGATCGTTCTTGGCGGAAAGATTCCGGATCTTGGCGAATATTTTCTCAATGAAGTACGGGAAGACCTGAAAAAAACCGGGTTCCGCAGGATGGTAGATAACGTGACTGTCCGTTACTCCCAGCTCCAGAGTGATTCGTTCCTGAACGGAGCCATGAAATACTTTTTTGATATCCACTATTCTTTTACAAATCAGGATCCGACGAATTTTTTTATCGGATGATATAAGGAGGAAGCCATGAAAAAACTGAAAGCTGCTATTGTAGGCTGCGGCCGTATTTCCGTCTCTTATGCGGATGCATTCCATCGTCTCAGCGATGAAGTAGAATTAGCATATGCCGTTGACAAAGATCCAGCTCTTGCCAAAGCCTTTGCAGAGGAATTTAACTGTTCCTGGACTACGGACTTTGATGAGATCCTGGATAAGGATATTGATGTGGTACATCTCTGTCTGCCGCATTTCCTGCACCCGGTCATGGCCATCAAAGCCATGAAAGCCGGCATTAACGTCCTTACCGAAAAGCCCATTGCCACCTGTCTTCAGGATGCAGACAGAATGATCCGTACCGCCGAAGAAACTCATGTAAAGCTGGGCGTTATCTTCCAGACCCGTTACACAAAAAGTGTAGAAAAGCTCCGCGAAATGATCCAGCGGGGTGATTTCGGAAAAATCCTTACCGCACGTTCCTATCTGACCTGGAACCGTCCGCTCGACTATTACAGCGGAAGTGACTGGAAGGGAACATGGGACAAAGAGGGCGGCGGTGTTCTCATCGACCAGGCGATCCACAGCATTGATCGTGTTCGATATATGCTGGATTCCGATGTGGAATGGATCGACGGAAGTGTTCATAATTATGTTCATCATTTTGTAAAAGTGGAGGATGCCGCAGACGCTGCTATCATGTTTAAAAACGGCTGTCTTTACAATCTCTATGCCTGCAACATTTACGGAGCCGATTCCCCGATCAATATTGAACTGATCGGAGAAAAAGGACGCCTGGGTCTTAAGCAGGACATGGGCTATTACGAGCTGGACGGCACCTATGCCGAGATCCGAAACACTTATGAGACCACAAATGTGGGCCCTGATTACTGGGGAAGCAGCCATCACCTGCAGATCCGTGACTTCTACCGTTCTGTCCGTGAGGATCTTCCTGTTGCCATCGACGGACTGGAAGGCAGAAAAACCCTTGAAATGGTAAAGGGCATCTACCTTTCCTCTGCCAGAAGAGAACGCATCTCTCTCCCCTTTGAGGATGTAACCTACAGTGATCTGAACCAGCCGGTGAAATAACTACGTCACTATTCTGTAACTATAAAAAACGGATGCTTTATCTCCTGCAGCATTTCCACAGGAGGATAAAGCATCCGTTTTTAATATTCTTATATTTATAATGTCTTTGAAAGAAACTCTCGAAGTCTCTTATTCTTTGGATTTGCAAAGAATTCCTTAGGAGAATTTTCTTCCTGGATCTTTCCTTCATCAATGAAGAGGACTCTGGTTGCCACCTCGCGGGCAAAGCCCATCTCATGAGTTACCACAACCATGGTCATGCCGGATCTTGCAAGCTCCTGCATCAGTTCCAGGACCTCTCCTACCATCTCCGGATCAAGAGCAGATGTAGGCTCATCAAACAGCATCACGTCCGGGTTCATGGCAAGAGATCTTGCAATGGCGATACGCTGCTTCTGACCGCCGGAAAGCATGTCCGGATAGGAATCTGCCTTATCCGGAAGACCTACTCGCTCCAGAAGCTCCAGTGCCGTTTTTTCAGCCTCTTCCTTACTCATAAGATTCAGAGTCACAGGTGCGAGCATAATGTTCTCTTTTACTGTCTTATGTGGAAAAAGATTAAACTGCTGGAATACCATTCCGATCTTCTGACGATGACGGTTGATATCCACCTTGGAATCTGTGATGTCGGTTCCCTCAAAGAGGATTTTTCCCCCGGTCGGCTCCTCAAGGAGATTCAGGGAACGGAGGAATGTAGATTTACCACAGCCGGATGGTCCGATAATGGCTACTACTTCACCTCTGCGGATCTGTGTGGTGATCCCGTTGAGAACCTGATTGCCGCCATAGGCCTTTTCAAGTCCCTGTACATCCAGAAGCACTTCATTACTTACGCTCATTGGTTCTCAGCCTCCTTTCAAGTCTTCCTACCAGATAGGTAAGGAAGCAAACGATCACAAGATAGATCGCAGCTACTACCAGCAGCGGGAACAGTGCACTGTAGGTCTGGCTTCGGATAATGTCTCCGCCACGGGTCAGATCCATAAGTCCGATATAACCACTGATGGATGTCTCCTTCAAAAGTACGATCAGCTCGTTTCCAAGGGCCGGCAGGATGTTCTTGACCGCCTGCGGAAGAATGATCTTGATCATAGTCTGTGTATAGTTAAGACCCAGGCTCCGTCCTGCCTCAAACTGTCCCTGATCAATAGACATGATACCGGAACGGACGATCTCAGCCACGTATGCAGCAGAGTTCATACCAAAGGCGATAATGGCAACAACTATCTTACCCGGATCTATGGTTGCAAAAATAACATAAAATACGATCAGCAGCTGTACCATCGTTGGGGTGCCACGGATCACAGTCAGATAAACACGACAGATCACATTAAGGATCTTAAGCTTACCTGTCTTATCATGTGTAGAACGGACAATAGCAATGACAAATCCCAGAAAAATACCAAGAAGTACAGCAAAAAAAGTAATGATGATGGTATTTTTCAGACCGGACAAAATGAACTGCCAGCGATTGTCGTCCAGAAAGTTAAACTGAAACTGTTCAATAAGACTCAAAATTTCCACCCTTTCCAAAACTACAGGTTCCGAAATCCGGAAAACATACCCGGATATCCGGAACCTGATCATTCGCTACTGAACCCTGCAACGAATATCTGTTTCTCAGCTTATCCGTTCAGAATCCTCTGATTTCTCTGTGCAAAATTATTTCTTTACAATAACAACCTGCTCTGCAGTTGTGTACGGATCAGTGAAATCAACGCTCTTTTTACGATCCTCTGTTACTGTCATTCCTGCAGCACCGAAATCAGCTTTTCCGGATTTAACAGAATTTACGATCGCATCAAACTCCATATCCTCGACCTTCAGCTCATATCCAAGCTTGTCGCAGACAGCCTGAGCGATATCAACATCAATACCTACGATCTTATCTCCGTCATAGTATTCGTATGGCTGGAAGGTTGCGTTTGTTGCCATGGTAAGAGTTCCCTTGGAGTGATCTGCATCCTTAGGAGTCTCATACGGTGTCTTACCTGCATCATCACCGATGTAGTTATCTCTGATGGAATCCAGAGTTCCGTCATCCTTCAGCTCCTTCAGCGCTTCGTTGAACTCTTTGGTAAGGTCTGCATTATCTTTGGAAAGACAGATTGCATACTCCTCTTTATCAAAAATATCCTCAACGATCTCAAGATCATCGTTTTTCTCAACAAATTTCTTAGCAGGCTCGCTGTCGATCACTACGCAGTCAATCTTACCCTGTTTCAGAGCCATAACAGCGTCATTACCTTTGTTGTATCTCTCTACTGTTGCGTCTTTAACCTCTGTAGCGTCTGCATCACCGGTTGTTCCAAGCTGAACACCGATCTTCTTACCCTCCAGATCATCTGCGCTCTTGATCTCATCTGCTGCAAAAACAGCGGATGTCATAGAAACTGTCATAGCTGCTGCAAGTGCAAGTGCCATAAATTTTCTCTTCATTTTTTCTTCCTCCTGAATTCTATGTACTTTACGTTAACTGTCTCTCTGCTTGTGTCAGTCCAATTCGTAATGTACAGCATAATTATACATCTCCATGCATATTACTTTGTTTTATGATACCATGTTTCTGACAAAATGCAAGCACATAAAATCCATAAATACGAAAATCCACTTCTAATTTACCGGAATTCCACAGGGAAAATTCACTTTTCGATAACAATTGTCCAATATACTATACTATTAAAGGCAACAAATGGAAAAAACCTGCGTGTTTTTTCCATGGGGTCTTGTGTTCCAACAGAAAAAACAAGTATAATATTCAGAAACAAGAGGAGGTTACTATTATGAAATTCACGAAAATGCACGGCATTGGAAACGATTATGTATATGTAAACTGTTTCGAGGAAACTGTTAAGGATCCGGCCGCAGTGGCAAAATTTGTCAGCGACCGTCATTTTGGCATTGGTTCCGATGGTCTGATCCTGATCCGCCCGTCTGAGATTGCAGACTGCGAGATGGATATGTACAATCTGGACGGCTCTCAGGGTGCCATGTGCGGAAACGGTATCCGCTGCGTTGCCAAATATGTCTATGACCACGGCATTGTGGACAAAACTTCTTTAAGCATCGCCACAAGAAGCGGTATCAAATATGTGGATCTTACTATCCGCGACGGCAAGGCCTCCATGGTAAAAGTCAACATGGGCTCCCCGATTCTCACTGCAAAAGAGATCCCGGTGGTTGCCGAAACCGAGCAGGTGATCGACGCTCCCATCACCGTCGACGGAAAAGAATATCACATGACCGCAGTTTCCATGGGTAATCCTCATGCCATCATCTACGTAGACGATGTGAACAGCCTTGACCTGGAAAAGATCGGCCCGTCCTTTGAAAATCACGTATGCTTCCCGGACAGAGTCAACACTGAGTTTGTTCAGGTGATCGACCGCCACACCGTAAAGATGCGTGTATGGGAGCGTGGCTCCGGAGAAACCCTTGCCTGCGGCACAGGCGCCTGCGCAGTTACGGTAGCTTCCATCCTCAATGACAAGGTTGACGGCAGCAAACCGGTTACTGTACAGCTTCTTGGCGGAGACTTAAACATCTCCTGGGAAAGAGATGAAAACCTTGTATATATGACAGGACCTGCAACTACGGTGTTTGACGGAGAGATCGATCTTGGATTTTTAGGTGAATAAATGAAAATGGAGGGAGCTTTTCGAAGCTCCCTCCTGCGTATTATATTTCCGCATATCCCCTCTTCAAATAAATACCAGAATCCTCTCCACGATAAACACCGCCGCACATGCCAGCAGGGCTACTGTGATCAGGCTTTTTTCCTTATATGCAGCAATAAGTGCTACCAGGAAACCTGCTGCACCGGAGATGATGCTGTCTGTGGCCTTCAGGATGGCCGGGAAGGTCATGGCTGCCAGACAGGCATATGGCACATAATACAGAAAGGACTTGATAAACGGGCTTCTGATCTCGTTTTTTGCAAGAGCAAGGGGCAGCATACGGATGAGATAGGTGACTGCTGCCATCACCAGGATATAGAGATATACATTATGACTCATGAACGGCTTCCTCCTTCTCTTCCACCGGGCAGAAATAAGCTGCCAGGCCTGCTACCAGAAGTGTTGTGATAATGATCATAAATCCGGATGATACCTGTTTTAACACCGGTGTCACCGCAAAAACAGTACTGACTGCCATGGATGCCACAACCACCCCAAGAACCGGTCTGCTCTTTTTGGACGGCGGGATGATGATGGCCAGGAACATTCCGTAAATGGCAACGCTCAACGCACTAAGCATAAAATCCGGCAAAAGGCTTCCGGAGATTCCTCCTGCCAGAGTTCCAAGAGTCCATCCGGGAATTGCCACGCACATGGCTCCGTAATTATAAAATACACTGACCTTTCCCTCCTGAGCCGCACTGATCCCGAAAATTTCATCGGTGATACCAAAAGCAGCGATGTATTTCAGGATGCCGGACTCCTCACGCCGGAATTTCTGGGACAGGGAAAATGACATCAGGCAGTATCTCAGGTTGATGATCAGCTGGGTCATTGCCATCTCCCACATGGAGCCTCCCGCAAAAATAATGTCCAGTCCCGCAAACTGACCTGCCGATGTCAGGTTGGTCAGGGAGATCAGAACTGCCTGCCAGATACTCAAGCCGCCGGCAACAGCCATCATGCCAAAGGTAAAGGATACCGCAAAATATCCAAGAGCGATGGGAACTCCATCCTTCATACCTTTTCTGAAACTTTCTCTTTTCATCGATTTCCTCCATTGTATGTACATTCTGTTATAAACGCAGCTGTGCCTACTTCTCCGATCTGTACAGCACTCATCAGAATCTCGCCACAGCTCGTTGTACATGTAAATAAGAGCGTGCCCGGAAACGTTTTTCCTGTTTCCTGACACGCTCTTTTATTGTAGCATTGCCCTGTCAAAACTTCAATACGTGAATACGTCATTCCTGTTTGTCATTTTTTCCGGAATATGTCCTTACGCTTCTTCAACTCCATCCGGATCTACCAGACGATCCAGAACCTTGAATCCATTGTTACGAAGAACGCTCTCTGCAACAAGGAGATCCTCACAGTGCATGATCGCTACCGGGACTTTCAAACCTCTGTGGAAAAAGGTGTAAATGTAATGAAGGTTTACATTGCTGTCGCCCATGACGCTGAGAAGCTTATCAAGACCGCCGATCTCATCCTGAAGATCTACCAGGATAGCCTGAGTAATACGGGTCATATATCCGTTTTCTGCCATGATCTGGTCTGCTTTTTCCGGATCATCACATACCATACGGAAGTTTGCGAACTCCGGTGCATCGAAACAGCCGAAGCCGTAAATGTCGATCTGATTCTCTGCAAGGATCTTTGTGACTTTCTGAAGACTTCCCGGAGTGTTTTCTACGAAGACGATATTCTGTTTTACCATGATGTGATTTCCTCTTTTCCTGATTATTTTTCTTGTTATTGTTTTTCTTATTATTCTTTTTTTATTCTAGCATGAAATCAATTGGAAGTGAATCCCTTTCCGGGAGGGAGCATTTCGCATGCGGTTTTCCCTTTCCAGGGGGAGCATTTCGCATGCGGCAGGTGCGAGGAGGGGAAGCATTCATAGTTGCGAAGGCCATCGTCTCCTCCTCGCGCTCCTCCCCTCCCGGCCACGCCGCTGTTCTGTGTTGTGGAATGTGTTACTTTTCTGACGGGGCGATGGATTCTACGGTATTGGATATTGTAGGTTGTACCGATATAAGTAACTGATATGCTTTCTTGATTCAGGTCAAGCGGATATTCGCAATCCGCTTCGCTACTTGCTCATAACTGAATAACTGCTCCGCAGTTTATCAGAAAGAGCCCGCACTTCTCCTGATACAAGCAAGTCCTCACCCACTGCTTATTGCTTTTCGCAACTCTGCAGGGAACTTACTTGATTCAGTTAAATATCACAGAACATAAATCTCATATCAGGGAACAGGCCCGCTATGCGGGCCGCTTTCTCGTCCGCCCTCATCCATCGGCTCAGCCTTGAATTCCCGATACAGTCGAATCCATCGCCCTATACAAAACGTATCACACACCACAACGCACGTTCAAAAAGCGTGCCCGGAAAGGGGGAGCGCGAGGGGGAAAAACGGGCTTCGCAACTTTGAGTGCTTTCCCCCTCGCAAATTTCCGCCGGGAAACAATTCCCGGATTCCCCACGCGGTATTACAGCGGTATATATTCATACATTAAAGTGTAACACTTTCAATCATTAAACCCATGTATAAGTATACCATCCCAACATGAAATGTCAACCACCTTTCCCCAAAAACGAAAATCCACCCCAAAAATATAAAAACAAAAAGACAAAAAATAACAAGAAAAAAAATATATAAAAAAAGACCAGACGCACATCCAAACAGACATACGTCCAGCCATTTTAATTACAATTTACAATTGCCCCGAAGAGCTCAATCCAGCTCTTCATCCACATACTTCTGAATGTTAGAAGCATTCACATACTTCTTAACCTGTGCCCCGTCAGTGATCACAAGTGTAGGCGCCTGACGGATCCCATACTGCTTGACAAGCTCGGGATTCTGCTCAGCATCGATGATCTCCAGCTCTTCGCCTTCCAGCATTTTCTTTGCCATACGACAGTTCGGACAAGTGCTGGTCGTAAAAAGATATTTATGAGATTCCACAGGCTGGATCTCCACCTCGTCACCCTTCATGGTCATCACACTGGTATGGACCTTTTTCAGCTGGGAATGGGTAATATCATAGAGGGTACGGTTCTTATACTCCTGGGCCTTACCATCGTTCCAGTTCTGTACAGGACGGTAATATCCTGTGATACGGCTGTAAACCTCAGCCTTCTTTCCACATTTCGGGCAGGTGAAATGCTCGCCGCTGATGTAGCCATGCTCCTGACATACGGAATAGGTCGGTGAGATGGTGTAATAGGGCAGGCGATAATTCTCTGCGATCTTACGTACCAGCGCTGCCGCTGCCTTCCAGTCCGGAAGCTTCTCCCCAAGGAATGCATGGAATACGGTTCCTGAAGTATACAGAGTCTGCAGATCGTCCTGAATATCCAGTGCGTCAAAAATATCCGCAGTGTAATCAACCGGCAGATGAGAGCTGTTTGTGTAATACGGAGTGTCGCCCTCTTTTCCTGCTGTTTTGATATCCGGATAACGGCTTCTGTCGTGTTTGGCAAGACGGTATGCAGTGGACTCTGCCGGTGTTGCCTCCAGGTTGAAAAGCTCTCCCGGATACTGCTCCTGATAGTCTGAAAGACGGCTTCTCATATGCTCCAGAACCTCTTTTGTAAACTTCTGGGTTTCCGGATCTGTCATGTCCTTTTTCAGCCAGCAGGCATTTAAGCCCGCTTCGTTCATTCCCACAAGACCGATGGTGGAAAAATGATTGTCAAAGCTTCCAAGATATCTCTTCGTGTACGGATACAGTCCCTCATCCAGAAGCCTACTGATCACATCTCTCTTGATATGAAGAGATCTTGCGGAGATATCCATCATGTGGTCCAGGCGCTGATAAAATTCCTTCGGCGTTCTGGAAAGGTATGCGATACGCGGCATATTGATGGTAACAACGCCTACAGAGCCTGTGCTCTCACCGGAGCCAAAGAATCCACCACTCTTTTTGCGGAGCTCACGGAGATCCAGACGGAGGCGGCAGCACATGCTGCGGATGTCGCTTGGCTTCATATCACTGTTGATATAATTGGAAAAATACGGAGTACCGTACTTGGAAGTCATCTCAAAGAGAAGACGGTTGTTCTCGGTATCAGACCAGTCGAATTCCTTTGTGATGGAGTAGGTCGGAATCGGATACTGGAATCCACGTCCGTTGGCATCTCCCTCGATCATGGTCTCGATAAATGCCTTATTGACCATATCCATTTCTTTCTTACAGTCCTTATATTTGAAATCCATGTCCTTGCCGCCTACGATAGCCGAAAGCTCTGCAAGGTCGTCCGGAACGGTCCAGTCCAGTGTAATGTTGGAAAATGGTGCCTGAGTGCCCCAGCGGCTTGGAGTATTTACGCCATATACAAAGGACTCAATGCATTTCTTAACCTCCGGATAGGAAAGGTTGTCTGCCTTTACAAAAGGTGCCAGATAAGTATCAAAGGATGAAAATGCCTGTGCGCCCGCCCACTCGTTCTGCATGATACCCAGGAAATTCACCATCTGGTTGCAGAGTACACTTAAATGCTTTGCAGGTGCAGAAGTGATCTTACCCTCAATACCACCAAGTCCCTCTCGGATCAGCTGCTTCAGGGACCAGCCTGCACAGTAACCGGTCAGCATGGACAGATCATGGATATGGATATCTGCATTTCTGTGTGCATCTGCGATCTCGTTGTCGTAGATCTCAGACAGCCAGTAGTTTGCGGTAACTGCTCCGGAGTTGCTTAAGATCAGACCTCCTACAGAATAAGTAACCGTTGAGTTCTCCTTTACACGCCAGTCCTCAACCTTTACATAGCTGTTTACGATTTCTTTATAGTCAAGGATGGTGGATTTCATATTGCGGATCTTCTCACGCTGCTTACGATAAAGGATATACGCCTTGGCAACATCAGAATATCCGGCCTGGATCAGCACGTTCTCCACACTGTCCTGGATATCCTCAACAGAAATCCGGTTGTTCTCGATCTTATTCTGAAAATCCGCTGTAACACGAAGTCCCAGAAGATCGATCATATCCGAACTGTAATTCTTACCTTTGGCATCAAATGCCTTATCAATTGCCGCAGTGATCTTCCCCATTTTAAATTCGTCTAATTCACCGTCTCTTTTTACTACCTGAAACATAAGAAAATGCCTCCCTCATGCATTTATTTATAAGCGGATATTTCATTCCGCCTCACTTGCCTGCTTACGAACACACTCCGTTTCACGATCTGTGTTCAAAGCGCTGTAGGCTTATTGTATCAGACACGCCTCTTTGCGTCAACATAAAAAGCACCATATATAGTGCCCGTTTTGTTCACGGTACTATATATGGTACTGAGTAGATATTTTAACATTATGTGACTTTCGGATAGATTTCTCGCGGAACTCTTGCTTTTACAGCAATCCCTCCTTCGGTATACTCTTCCGAAAGAAGCTGTCCATACTCACGGATCAGCTGGATCTGACCGGCCTCCGAATAAGGAAAAAGCCGTTCCATATAAATCTGTCCTTCTGCCAGTATCTCAGAAAGAAGCTGCTTAAATTCCTCAAGCCCCTCTCCTGTCCGTGCGGAAATCTTCAGCGTATGGTCTGCTCGGAGATCCCGAAAGCTCTCCCCGGAAACACGGTCCTGCTTGTTAAAAAGTGTGATCGTCTTTTTTCCCAGAGCACCAAGCTCTTTCAGGGTTTCATATACGATATGCATCTGTATCTCCGCCTGAGGATTGGATGCATCTACCACATGAATGATATAATCCGCATATTTGGCTTCCTCCAGAGTACTCTTGAAGGCTTCCACCAGATTGTGGGGAAGCTTGCGGATAAAGCCTACGGTATCCGTAAGAAGAAGCTGCTGTCCGTCATCCAGTGTCAGAAGACGGGTAGTCGGATCCAGTGTGGCAAACAGCTTATCCTCCGAAAGCACTGAAGCGCCTGTCAGTGTATTCAGAAGCGTTGACTTTCCTGCATTGGTATAGCCAACAATGGCTGCTGTCTTCAGATTTCCCACAGCTCTTCTGGAACGGATCAGCTCTCTGTGCTTTTCTACCTGGGAAAGCTCCTGCTTCAGTGCGGATATCCTGTTCCGGATCAGACGACGGTCTGTCTCCAGCTTTTTCTCACCAGGGCCTCTGGTTCCGATTCCTCCTCCAAGTCGCGAAAGAGAAGAACGTAGTCCCACAAGACGTGCAGACCGGTAACGAAGCTGTGCAAGCTCTACCTGGATTTTGCCTTCACTTGTGACGGCACGCTTCGCAAAAATATCAAGGATCAGCAGGGTACGATCCATAACCTTGCACTCCAGTTCCCGCTCCAGATTATTCATCTGGGCAGGAGAAAGCTCATCGTCACAGATCACACCATTGGCATCCAGGGCATAGAGAAGACCTTTTACCTCTTCGATCTTGCCTTTTCCGATATAGGTGCCCGGATGTACGGCCTCACGATTCTGAATGATCCTGCCTGCAACCGCCGCACCTGCCGTAGCCGCAAGTTCTCCAAGCTCATCCAGGGATTCCTCCATGTCATCCCCCCGATCTGCCTGGACACCGATCAGGATAACCCTGTCCTGTATTTCCTCAAAATATTCCATATCAGCCCTCCGAAGACGTTCTGGTTTTCAGGAAAGCCCGCTCTTTTTTTGCAGCGGAATCTTCAGGGAACATCTCAATATATTCCTGGACCTTGGTCAGTGCAGTAGCAAAATCCAGCTTTTTTTCATAGGCTACGATCTCATTGAACAGAAGACTCTGCATCTCGTCTGTGGTAGCTGTCGGAAGGCCTTTTGCGATGTTATCAAGAGCAGAATCATAATCTCCGCTTCGGATATCGCACAGTGCCAGACCATTATAGCCCTTGGCGGAATCACCCACTGCGGAAATATACTGCTTGTACATTGCCTGAGCATTTTCCACATCATCCTGGGCCAGATATACCATTCCCAGAAGAAGCAATGCTTCCGTATTATCCTTCTTGGTTGCTTCCAGAAGCTCTTTTTTTGCGTTGCTGTAGTCTTCCATATAGTAGTAGACACGGCCTCTGTCACAGTGGTCCTGGGCATCCTTGGCCTCAGAAGAAAGAGCAGCTTCCAGATATCTGGTTCCGTCCGCTTCCATATCCTTGTCCAGATATGCCTCATAGATCTCGATCGCCATATCATAGGTGGAATCTTCTCCATAGGCCTGTTTGAAGTTAGATGCGGCTTCTTCGTAGGAATCCATGGCAAGGGCAACCTTTCCGGTGAGAAAATAACTGCCTGCATCCATGGAAAAATCTTCTCCAAGTGTCTGGCAGTCTGCCATGGCATCCTCGTATTTTCCAGACTTCAGCTCTGCAGTAGCCCGGTAGGACAGGATATCCTTACGAAGGCTTTTGCTTACTTTATCGCAGTTCAGAGCTTCCGTGAAGCTATTCACCGCATCCTCATATTTGCCAAGACGCAAGCTTGCGATACCTGCTCCGCGATAGGACTGTGCCAGCTTCACTCCGTTCTGGATAGAGCTCTGGTACTCCTCCAGGGCATACTTGTAGCTTCCCTGGGAAAGATCCTTTCCGGCCTGTTCATATATTTTTGTTTTTTCACTGCCACAGCCGCCCAGAAGCAAGGCTCCTGTAACGGCTGCAAGAATCAATACGGTCTTTGTTTTTTTCATGGAATTCCTTATTCTACAATAAGCCCTTCGGCTTCCATCACATCAACAACACTATCTACATATTTATGGCAGAGATCATCCGTTCCCGCTTCTACCATAACACGGATCAGCGGCTCTGTACCACTCTCACGTACCAGGATACGTCCGTCATCGCCAAGTGCCTCTGCGGCTGCCTCAATGGCTGCTTTTACCTTTTCGTTCTCCAGTGCTGTTTTCTTGTCGGAAACACGCACATTCCGGAGAAGCTGCGGATAAACCTTCATCTCCTTTGCAAGGTCACAGAGTGTGGCCTTCTGATCCACACATGCCTCCATGATCATAAGAGAAGTCAGGATCCCGTCACCAGTAGCAGAATAGCGGCTGAAGATGATATGTCCGGACTGCTCACCACCGATACTGTAATTGTTTTCCATCATGTTCTCGGCAACGTATTTGTCACCAACTGCAGTCTGCTCATAGTCGATGCCTTCACGCTCCAGAGACTTGTAAAGACCAAGATTGGACATAACGGTGGTTACAACTGTATTTCCGTTGAGCTGGCCTTTCTCTCTTAAATATTTGCCGCACACATACATGATCTTATCACCGTCAATGATGTTTCCGCGGTGGTCTACGGCGATACAGCGGTCTGCATCACCATCATATGCAAAACCGATATCCAGGCCTTTATCTACCACGAACTGTCTCAGAACTTCAATGTGTGTGGAACCGCAGCCACGGTTGATGTTGGTTCCGTTTGGCTCATTGTTGATCACATAGGTTTTTGCACGAAGTGCGTCAAAAACACTCTTGGCAATGGCGGATGAGCTTCCGTTGGAGCAATCCAGCCCAACCTTGATATTTTTGAAATCATGGCATGGGATAGAGATCAGATGTCCGATATAACGGTTTCTTCCGGATGCAAAATCCACAGTACAGCCGATATCTTCTCCGGTTGCCAGCGGAAGCTCCTCGATCTCGCCGTCCAGATATGCCTCGATACGTGCTTCAATATCTGCGGAAATCTTCTGTCCGTTCTCATTAAGGACCTTGATCCCATTATCATTAAACGGATTATGGCTTGCGGAAATCATGATACCGCAGTCAAAATCTTCTGTACGTACCACATAGGATACACTTGGAGTTGTGGTTACATGAAGCAGATAGGCATCTGCTCCGGATGCGGTAAGTCCTGCCGCAAGGGCATACTCAAACATGTAACTGCTTCTTCTTGTATCCTTGCCGATCACGATCTTCGCCTTGTGATCTCTGCCGTAATACCAGCCGAGATAACGTCCCACACGAAATGCATGATCTGCTGTAAGTTTTACATTTGCTTCACCACGAAAACCATCTGTTCCGAAATATTTACCCATAATGTTCTCCTTTATTACTGATACAGTCCTTCCGGATAAACGCCGTCATCTGTAAGTTTTTTGAATGCAGCCTGTACAGATGCCTTATCCTCCTGATAGGTAACACCGAACCACTCGTCCTTTGTCTCAAGAACATCTACCGCTGCTTTTCCGGAATGGATCAGCTGGTCGATAAGCTCAGGAAGAAGATACTCTTTTTTGATGTCTCCCTCTTTGATCCCGCCAAGGAACTCAACGAAGCCTTTCTCAAGGATCTCCATAAATTCCGGTGTCAGTCCCCACATATTCATGGAAACAAGGCTCTTTGTATCCAGTGTTTCTGCTGTACCATCGTCATTTCTTGTCTCTGCGCCGTCTGCTGTCTTGAAGATGTTATGTGTCTCTGTAACGCCCACAAGCTTACCATCCTCAATATGGCACACTCCTCTTGTGACGCTTCCGTTGTCACTTAATGTATTTCCAAGGCGGAAACCTGCCATGCAGATGTGCATCGGGCCATCCTGCGGATGATCCTGTACCAGGTAGTCATGCACCTTTACGTAGGCTTCTTTTCCGTAGTAGTCATCTGCATTGATAACAGCGAATGGCTCGGAAAGGACTTTCTTTGCTGCCAGTACAGCGTGTCCGGTTCCCCATGGCTTGGTACGGTCCGCCGGTTTTGTAAAATTGCCCGGAAGATCGTCGATCTCCTGGAATGCATAAGCAACTTCTGTAATGTTGGAGATACGGTCTCCGATCACTTTTTTGAATTCATCTTCAAGGTCTTTGCGGATGATAAATACGACCTTGTTGAATCCTGCCTCCAGTGCATCATGGATGGAATAGTCCATAATGATCTCGCCCTTCGGGCCTACCGGTGCAAGCTGCTTGATTCCTTTTCCAAAACGGCTGCCGATACCGGCTGGCACGATCAACCATGGTGTCTTTTTTCTTTTGCTGAGGCAG